>Ga0181532_10000028_pt1 | contig 146185 bp, 101 predicted proteins | sample PEATcosm2014_Bin_33_FD_119768 | JGI IMG/M metagenome (GOLD analysis project Ga0181532, IMG submission 119768) | Peatland microbial communities from MTU Mesocosm Facility, Houghton, MI, USA - PEATcosm2014_Bin11_30_metaG | ecosystem: Environmental > Terrestrial > Soil > Wetlands > Peat | place...
TCCACGCTTCTTTCAGGCCCCGCCTCGCGGCGAGTGTTATTTCACCCTTGCGCTTCACTAACCCTTCGTCTCCATCAGACTGGGTAGAGGGCTCTCACCTCCTAGCTGTTGAACATGCTTGGCACACCAAACTGAAGGGCGAGATCTTCGGATCTCGCCCTTTTTTGTGCAGCTATTGGAACTTCAACTCAGAAAAGAGCCGAACGCAACTCCGCACTATGGGGAGAACTGCGTGGCTTCCGCGTAGACCGGTTTCAGATCGTAGCGTTCGATCACGTGCTCCGCCCCCTGCTCTTTGCGGATGTCGTCCAGCAAGCGCAGAGCCTCGCGGTATTGAGCGGCCGCTTCTGACGCACTCCCGGAAAGCCGCAGAGCGGTTCCCAGCAGGTAGTGAATCCTGGCGTTCTCCAATCGCAGTCCCAGCTTTTCGCTCTTGCTCAAGCTGCGCTGCAGTTCCTCGCGGGCGTGCGGATAATCCTTAGTCTTGATCTGAGCTTCGGCCAGGGACACAGAGGAGTCGACGGAAATATACTTCGTACCCAGAGTGTCGGCTTGCGTTCCCAGACTCCGCAACTCGCTCACTGCGGATTGTGGGTGCCCTTCGGCGATGGCTACCTTGGCCAGATTCAGCTTTGCCGTCAGCAGCACATCTTTCTCAGACGTGTGCGAGGCCAGATGCAGGGCCTGCTGGTAGGAATCATCCGCCGTTTTCAGCTCGCCCTCGTAGAAGTGAACGTCGCCCTGGTGGATCAGAATGGACGCGATCAACCCATCATTTTTAAGGCCGCGGGCCAGAACCTGAGCCTCTTCCAGCGGTTTTGTGGACTCAGCGCCGCGGCCAGCCTTCGCCAGAACGCCACCCAGATCATTAAGGGTTTGAGCCATCCGGCTGCTGCGGTCGCCAGTGTCACGAAACCCCTGGACGGCATCCTGCAACGCTCCAATCGCCGGGCCCAAGCGTCCCTGATGCTCGAAGACTAATCCCATGCTGTGCGACACGACCGCTGCTCCTACGTTGTCACCGCCCTTGCGGTATAGATCCAAACCGCGCATGAGCGAGGTCATCGCCTGATCATACTGTCCCAGGTTGGCGTAAGCCTCGCCCAGATCGTGCAGCGTGTCGGCAGTGTGTACCGGCACATTGAGCTTTTCGCGGAGCTGCAGAGCTTGTTGCAGGTAGGTAAGCGCATCTTCGTTCTCGCCCTTTTGCAGATAGGCATTGCCGATACTGTTCAGGCAGAGCGCCTGGTAATTTTCGTCGCCGGCGTCGCGCTGAATCTGCAGCGACTCTTTGTACATCTGTAGGGCTTGATCGAGCTGTCCACGTTCAGCATAGAGATCGCCTAAGTCGATGAGAGTGTCGCCCGCTTCTTTCTTGGCGCCAATGTCCTGGCGGATTTTCAGGGCATCCTTGTACGCAGCCAGGGCGGCGTCGGGCTTGCCCATCGAGAGCTGCACCTGCGCGATTTCGGCCAGGCTCGCAGCCACTCCGCGCTTCTGCCCCAGGTGCTGGTTGATCGCCATCGAGTCTTCATAATTGCGCAAAGCCTCCGCTGGCTTGTTCATGTATTTGTAAGCGATCCCCGTGGCCTGCAGGATGAGCGCCTGCTGCTCCTGGTTATCCAGATCGATAGCGATGTGCCGGGCCTGATCGAGCGGGTCCAGTCCCTTCTGCGGATTCCCGGCTTTGATCTCCACGCGTCCCATGGCCAGCAGAGCGTCCAGGTTCTTACCGTCGGCCTTCAACACGTTCGCATAGCAGGAACGCGCCTTGTCCAAATCCCCGGCATCTTCGTAGAGGCTCCCCAGCGCGAATTGAACATCCAGGTTGTCGGGGAAACTCTTGGCTAGATTCTCGTAGGCGGCGAGTGCTTTCTGGTTATCCTTTGTGATTCGCGCCAGGCTGGCCTCAATAAAATATCTCTGGGCTAAAGGCAGGTTCTGGCTCAGATCCACTGCGCGCCGCGCAGCCTGCTCGGCGTCGGCGTCGTATCCCAGGGCAGAATAAGCTTCGCCCAGCCGCGAATAAGCGACCGCAAACTGCGGATCTTCCTTCGTGGCGGTCTCAAGCTGCTTTTTGGCTTCCAGATTGTTGCCCTGGCGCAGCAACTGCAGTCCCTGGTTGTAATCGCGCAATGCGTCCACTGAGTTCGAGGTCGGCTTGAAGGATTGCGATTGCAACTCTTTCACGAGATCCGGCGACAAGGCCAGGTTCTGCCGGATCATCGCGGCTAGCCGGTCCACTGCTGCCGACAGATCCTGTTGGTTAGCCGCTTCCGCCTTCACCTGGATCGTACGGTTGTGTTTGCGATCCTGGAGCGTCGCGTCGATGCGAATCTGGTCGCCGAGCTTGGTGTACTGCCCCCACACCAGAGTGTCAGCATTGGTGAACTCAGCAACCCGGCCGAGAGTCGACGAATCCACCAGGGAGTTGGGAGCGATGCGCAAATCGTGAAACACCTGCTGCACGCGGTCGGAAGACACCGCCCGCAGATGGGCGGACTGTCCCACATCCGTGCTCAACATGTCGGCAAGACTCGGCCCCAGCCAGTCCCAGGACGCGTCCCCTGATCTGTTTTGAAACGGAATGACCGCCAGTGACAAAGCTTGCGCGGCGGCGGCTTTCTTCGCCGACGGCGAGAACAGCGGCCCCCGGAACACGTACCCCACGATCGCTAGCACGAGCATGGTCACAATGCCCGTCACCAGAGGCCACGGAACGGTTCGCCCCCAAGGCTCGACCGCCGGCTGGAACTGCAAGTTTGCCGCCGCGCCTTTGCCCGAATATGCGTCCAGATCGTGCAGCAATTCGGCGGCACTCTGGTAACGCAATTTGGGATCACGCTCCAGGCACTTGCTGACGATGTTGCTGAGAGGCTGCGGAATCGTCCCATCATGATCGGACACTGGGATGGCCCGTTCCTGGGTGCGCTTGATCAAACTGGCCACGGCACTCTCGGCCCCGTAGGGCGCTTTGCCGGACAGCAACTCGTAAAGAATCAAGCCCAGCGTGAACAGGTCGGAGCGCTGGTCCAGACCCTTCGCCAGGGCCTGCTCGGGCGACATATATTCCATCGTCCCGACCAGAGCTCCGGTTTGGGTCATGCCGTCGCCTTCGACGGTGCGCGCCAAGCCAAAATCCATGAGGAGGATCCGGCCGGTCTGATCGCGCATAATGTTCTGCGGCTTCAGGTCGCGGTGAATGACACCCACGTTGTGCGTGGCTTCGAGAGCGCGGCAGATCTGTTCCGTAATCTGCACCGCCTCTTCGGGCGGAAATTTCTTCTTCTCCTGGATCAGGGCGCGCAGGTCCACGCCCTCGACGAACTCCATGGTGATGAACTTCACGCCATCGGCATCGCCCAGATCGTAGATACGGATGACATTCCTGTGCGTGACCTGATGGGCAAGCAGGAGTTCCTGTTTGAATCGCGCCAGGATCGAGGGGTTGGCCGCCAGTTGCGGCCGAATGAGTTTCAGAGCGACCGGACGGTTCAACTCCCGGTCCATCGCTTTATAGACCGCGCCCATCCCACCTTCGCCCAGCAGTTGCAGAATCTCGTAGCGGCCCCCCAGCACGTCGCCGGTTTGGAGCGCTGGAGCACTGGTCTGAGCTCGTACTGGTCCTGGACCGGTGGCACGAGCAGGCCGGGGCGCCTCGACGAACGTGGCATTGGCGTCGACCATGGTGGCGTCGGGATCCAAGTATGAGTTGGAGAAGTCGACCCGCGTCGCGTCAGAGTCAGGCGGAGGGTTGGAGCCAGCACTATCCCCTTTCGCGGGAACACTCACACCGGGCGGATTGGTCGCGTTCTTTCGATCTTGGGGATCAAATCGCGGATTGCGGTTTTGCATGATTCGCCTGGCTGGGTCCAGACCGAAGAGCCCTAAAATGCGCCCGCACAACACTGCAGAAGTGTCTGAAGTATATACCGTGGGAGGCTCCGCTGCATCAGCAACTCACCCACGGCACCCACGGGGGATGAGGGCAGAGGAAGGTTCGTATGGATTCCGGCACGGCCGGCTGCGAATCGCACGTCGCCACTATCCTGGCGTTGGGAAGAGCGGAACTGGGAGTTAAAACTCGGGCGGCGGTTAAGCGCTTAGCCCATTTGGTGCGCTTCTATATGTCACGCTAGCTGAGCCGCCGTTTCGATGACGGGTTGGTCTCTCTCAGAAAGGAGTGCAGTGAGTTTCGCCATCACCTCAAACGCATCGGCCACATACAGAACGTCTGCTTTTCCTCGAGCCCATCCGCAATTCGGGTCGAGATTCACCGCACGGCGCTCATTGATGAAGCGCCAACCCACAACATGGGGCTCCTCGCCATGGCAGCACGTTGATAAACCCTTAGGATGGCGCGGCGTCGATCCCGTCTGGCCGACCTGGTTCAAGTGGGTCATGAAGCCCAGCACGGCCTGACTCTCACCGGTTTGATCGACGAGCGATTTGCTGCCGCCCAGCGATGCGCCCGAGGTATGGAGGAAGTTAAGAATGAGCGTTTCTGCCTGATCGGCGTGGACTTTTCCGTCGGCCTGCTTCTTGGTCCAACCAGCACCGGCGACGAACAACAAGTTGGCGTCGGGCCGGATCGTTTGTGCGTCACTCTTAGGAGCGCGAACACCGGTGACGACCGTTCTTCTGGCTGATTCCGAGAGTGTCACCGGGATCTCTTCGATCTCAGCTTTCGCCGATGCTCTCGGCAATGCCGAGTTAGTCCAGGGCGCACTGCAACCGGATTCGAGCAAAACGATCCATGGTCGCGCGTCGCGTCGAATGACTCCCTCAATGCGCTGGCGATAATACCACCGCGTGGCGCACACTTCGCCGTTGACGACTTCCAGCGAAGAGACGTGAGTGTCGACACATCCTTCCAGACGATGCGCCACTCCCGCCAGAGCGCGCATGAACCGAGAAGTCGCCGGCGCGAGGATCAGGTCCGATCCGGCTGCGCGGCAGAGTGCTTCCGCTGCTGCCGCGTCGCTCGCGTAGCGTGCCGTGGCGAAATCAGGTCCGGATACCGCGAGAATTCGGTCGGCTCCTGCCGCTGCAACGGTCTCAGCCGCTGCCTCCACGTTCGAACCGATCAAGCCGATAATCAAGCGCGCGCCGGTCTGCTGGCTCAGTTTCAAAGCCGCGCCCAGAACTTCATACGACACCTTCGGAAGGGCGCTGCCCGATTCCGACACGTGGGCCAGAAACAAGATGTTTTGTGACATCAGAGTCTTGATCTCCTAATTGTTTTGCTACTTGATTGTCTTGCTACTTGCCGATCCATTCCGCGATCTCGTGCGCGATCTGCTGCGCCGACAGGTCCTTGACCACGCGAGTCTGACGCCGTTGTTTCGGTTGGCTCGCACTCAGGTAGTGCAAGCCGCCGGTGGAGAGCGGCACGGATTTCGCCCGTTGCAAAGCAGGCATCACCGTGCGCATGTTGGCCATCCCGACTTGAGGATTGTTGCGCGGCTCTGGCAGATGACCGGTTGCCCAGCCGAATAAAGCGGGCGGCCCCGTGCACACCGATATCTGGTGACGCCCGCCCTCGATTCGTTCCAGAACCTCGAATGAGCCGTCGACGTGAACATCGAGTTTATCGACACCTTGGAACTGATCGAAAATCGCGAGCCGTTCTCCGACCAATTGCATGGTGGCGCCCGCGCCCCGTGACGCCGATTCCCAGCCGCCGAAAACGAGCAAGCGCGACCGATCGAGTCCGGGGATACTCTGGATCGTTTCTGCCAGGACAGCGGCCGTAGCATGTGCGTCGGCAAAGCCGCTGGCGCTGGAATCGACAGACACTAATTCAAAACTCACTTTCTGGGCAACGGTCATCATCACTTGCTGGAGTTTCGCTTTCGGCCCAACGCTTACCAGCCAGATCTTGCTGCCGGGGAACTTGGATGCCAAGTTGGCGCCTTCATAGAGCGCGTGCGCGGCCCACGGATCCAATATTGCGGGAAGCATCATCTCGTTCCTAAGGGACGGGCCGGTCGCACTCTGAACCGGCTCCAGCGTTTGCAGTGGGTCTGGGACCATGCTGCCGCAGACGACGATATGAAATGGATTTGTCATTCGAGTCCTGTTAGTTGAGCGTCGAGTGCAGGCCTCCGGCGCCGGCACGAAATTCGATGTTCCCCTGCGCACCGTCTGCAGCGGCTTGGCAGTTCCAGAGGCAGGCGCCGCAGTGAATACACTTCTCGCGATCAAAGGCAGGCTCGCCATCTTCGCTGCGCGTGATCGCCTGACCTGAACACATTTCCACGCATAACTTGGTTTCACACCCACGGCAGAGTTCGGGGCGGACGAAAATAACGTGATTCGCGAAGCCCGGCGGGGCTTGTACAACTCCACCCATGAGTAAGGCATCCTGATGAGAGATGAGCAGTTTGCCATCCATCGGAATCTGCGGCCAACCACCCCGGTCCATGATGCGGTCGTGCAGAGGCATGCCTTGGGCGGCGCATTCTTCCTGGATCTGCTTCAGTTCGGCCGGCGAGATCCGCGATCCGTAAACGTCTTCCAAAGAAGGCTGCTTGCTGGGTTCTGGCCACGGACGCAGCCCGAAACGCCCGCCGGTCAAGCCCGCGACAGCCATGCCGATCATCCCCGTGACGACGCCAGCCTGGAATCCGTGGCGCGAATCGGCTGCGATTTGCGACTCGTGGTCCACCCAGCTCTCGCGGCGGCGGCGCACGTAAGTCGCTTCAAGATTTTCGCGCGTGAATTCGCGCTTGTGCTCGGCCAACTCGATAACCGCCTCCGCGAGTTGCACACCTGTAGTCCACGCCTCATCGACACCGGATCCCGCCAGCACGTTCGTGCTGCCCGAGCCTTCCCCGATGCGGGCATAGCCGTTGCCCGCGAGAAAAGGCTCGCCGTGGCGTCCTGACTCTTGCAGCGACTTGGCTCCCCACGATTTCAGCGTTCCACCGTCGAGATGGCGCCATAGATAAGGATGAAGGATGAAATGCTGCAAGTAGCGATAGGCGGTACGCACCGGGCTGCGAAACCACGACGGAATGAAGATGCCAACTGATGCCAGCCTGTCAGGATGAACGTAGAGGAAGCCGAAAATCTCCGGCTCAGGGAAGCCGATAGTGTGGAGGACCGTGCCCGGCTCCAGTCCGCTGTGTTCGCGGAGTTCGATCACCATCTTCATGCCCAGGGCCCATTCGTGGGAACCGTGGCCTGGCGGCATTCCGAAGTGCGCGTCGATCTTCCGTCCGACTGCTCCGACCGGACCGTCACCCACGACCGTCAGCGCGGCGCGCAGGTCCATGCCGGGCGCAAAACCTGCTTCCGGATGTCCCTGAAGATCGGTGCCCTGGTCGGCGAGCCGCACGCCTGCAACCGCGTCTGCCTCGATCAGCGGCCCGGAAACCGGCATCCCAGGCCAGATTTGCACCACGCCCGACGCAGCGACCTGATCGCTGACCCACTGGTTGAACTGACCCAGCGACAATATCAGGCCATCGTGTTTTCGGATGAACGCCGGGGTAAATGGCATCTCAAACGCGTCGTGCTTCAGTCCGAACAAAAAGCCTAACGAGCCCAGGACGCGATCGACGGCCCTGAATGAACTAGAACGATGGCTGGCTCGAACGGGATCGAGCAGGTACACAAGCTTTTCTTTCTTTACGGCCGCCGACATCGGGATCTGCGTCAGATCCACGCCGGGAAAGCTACGGCGTATTCCGCGAGCTCGGGTAACCGCGCCTGAGACTCCGAAAGCCAATCCGTCGGCGCGCTCGCAGCAGATTACTTGCAGAGGCAACCCCGGAGACGTTGCACTCCCGAGCCGTGCCGAGCCATCCGGATTCAGCAAGCTGCGGCTCAACGTCGTCAGAAATCCGCCCATCGCGGGACCGAAGCCCACACAGGCGATGTCGACAGTCATCTGCGGCCGCTCGATCTTTTCGGGCTGAGCACCTTGCCCTTCAATCGTGGCGGTCTGCTCTGAGGCTGTCTGCTCCTTGGAAGTCGCGCTCATGCGGGGTAATCCAGCGCCTCGGGAATCATGAGCTTCGAGATCGCCTCTGCCGCCCGGTCCTTGGACAGCCGGCAGCCCGTCAGGCAGGTAGCGAGTTTCGTCTGAAACGAAAGAAACTCTTCGGCTCCATGACATTTCGCGCAGGGACCAGCCTTCTTGGGATGCGTGCCATCGCTGCCGATGATATCCAGGCCATACGAACCGATACCCGGCATGACGTCTTCCAGAGAATCCAGTTCTTCCTGATGAAAGCAGCCGCGGTATCCTGCTTCGTCCCACGCGGGGTGGCGGTTGTATCCGAAAACCAATTCAGCACAAATGCGGGACACTTCCCCACTGGCGCGCGCCGACTGCACGTGGCACAGGTCAGTCATAAAATTCACCAGCCCGGTCAGTCCCTCAGAAACGGCGGGATCGCTGGCACCGCGCTTCTCTAATTCGAGGACATCGAGAATCTGGCAGCGGGCGGCGAGCAGCCAGCAGATCGCATCGGCCAGCGGGAACGTTACGCCCTGGCGTGCGCTCTGATATAAACGGTTCCCGTCGGCATCGGTGCTGCGCTGCAAACGATCGAGCGTCCACAGCCACATTCCCATGGCGGTTGCTAGCATGCATGCGCCGGTTCCGGGACGGTCGGATGCAATCCCACGCATCTCTTTGATCCACGCTTTGAACTGAGCGAGGAACAGGGGGGTAACCATAGTTAAGGAAAGCTGCCGCCGCTGCACTGCTTCCGGTCCCTCGTAGGTGGCTTCCAGTTGCGCATCCATCCACTTGTTGCCGAGGAATCCAGGGCAGTCTTCTGTGATTCCATACCCACCCATCAGGCTGACGGCTTCGCGCATCATTTGCGCGCCCCAACCTGTATTCCACAGCTTAGTCGCCGGGCAAAGCACGTCGGCCAACGAGTCTAAGAGAAAGAAACGCAGAAGCGGATCTGATTCCAGCTGGGCTCGATTGGGATCTTGAGTCGGCAAGCGCAGGAGATGAACCGCCCGCTCCGAGGCTTCGAGACGGAGTTTCGCTCGAGCTCTGGCGCTGGTCACTCCCTCCGCATCGATTAACTTGTCCGCTTCCCTCTCCAGCGGATCCAATTCATCAAACGCGCGCGCTGCGGCAAAACCCAGCGAGGCGCTGGCCTCGCCGGTCGCCCAGATGTCCACCAACCGGTGCAAAGAGTCTTGCCGAGCCTGCAGGCCGAGTTCATAACGTACGGATCCAGCTGCGGCCGTCTCCGCTCCACGAAATCTTCCCCGCTGATAACGGATGATCGGCTCGACGGCAGAAAGCAATTTTGCAGCGGTCATGATGCCGACGGTCACGCGCGTCCGGCGGAACACCGCCTCAATGACCTCGCTGTGCTTGTAGCGCGGCACAATGACGCCATCCTTCACGTCGTAGCCGCCCACAATGCGGCTGGCTGGGATGCGCAGGCTGAAAATCGGGTCGCCGGTAGAAGACAGCTGATGCACCAGCTTTCGGGTAGGCGTTCCACGATCAAACGTGCCGGGATCTCCTTCTTCCAGGATCACCATGCAGCTTCCCTTGATCCGTTCATCGCCGGAATCCACCGCGGCCGTCACAAAATTAGCGAACGCAATGTTGGTGATAAATCGGCCGCGCTTTTCCACCTGCAGAACCGGCTCTTCTCCTTCTTGCCACTCGGCGATGCAGATTTTTCCGTTGAGCATGCCGGTGTCGACACCGACGTAAGGGATGGGTTCCGTCAGACAGAACGCTCCCCGCCAGGGTTTGCGATCTTCTCCAGGCTGAGGTGGTGCTGCCAATTGCATGTACTTTGTCTGTTGCTCTGGCGTGCCGCGCTCATGAATCGGCGCCAAGGCCAGACAGCCCGCCAGACTCGCAGTTGCGGCCCCACCGTCCACCCACGCGAGTTCGAACGCTACCAGTGCCAGCGCCAGATTCTTCGGGCCTGCGATGAAGCCACCCTGCTCGGGCTCCATGAAGACGGCTGTGATGCCCGCCTTATCGAACGCATCGAGCAGTTCCGCCTTGGCCGGAGTCCAATCGTGCGAATTCCGTCCGCCATTTGCGACCAGCCGCGCGACCGGACCACGGGCCACCGATCGCGCCGACTGCACCAGCATCTGCAGGTCGTAGCGGTCCGCAAATCGCCATTGGATCTGTCGCGCGGCATCAGAAGGAAGCGTGTGCAGCAGGTCCGGCTTGACCGGGGTAACGATAGAGGCCATGGCCTCGCTCCTTGGTTGAGTGGCGTTCCGATTCTGCCGTCGCAGGCCTAGTGGGTCTGTGATTTGAATCATGGGGGGCTGTGATCATGGCACATCGAGGAAGTGCATTGCAGAGTGCCGTTTCAGGCGACGGGCGCCCTCCCGGATGTCGATGCCTCGACTCTGGCCGACGCCAGTGGGTCGACATAAACCTCGCGAGGTGCGGGTAGGTTCTCTCGATCGTGGAAAACTTTCCGGTAAGTGGTTGATTCACAACAATCCAGCAGAACGAATCTTGTCGCTGAACCTCTTCTTTTTTGGAATCAGGCGTGCAGCCGCCACTGCACCAGGAGGTCGAAGGAAATATGTCTACTCTTCGGCTTCCTTTCACAAGGATGAGGAGAACGAATCAATGAACAAGCATAGAGGTATTGTGCTCGCGGTCGTGACGTCCGTACTCATGATGACGGTCGCGGCCTTTGCAAAAGACAGGAATCATCACAGTGTTGAGATTCCGCAGACGGTGCAGGTAGGAACCAGCCAGCTTGCGCCTGGGGAATACACCATGAAGTGGAGCCTGAGCGGATCTACGGCGGACGTTAGCTTCGTCCAGAATGGAAAGAGCGTAGCCCGAGTACCCGCGAAGGTTGTCAGTCTGGATCATCCGGCCGCAGCGGATTCAGTAACGCTGAAAACCGAGGCTGGGAATGCGGAAGCTCTCGAGGAGGTTGAATTCGGCGGCCAAAGGGAAGCCTTTGCGTTCGGTGATCAGCCGTCCGGGGAGTAGACCCTGCACCGACTCAAGAGCGGGGCGGTCCCCGCTCTTATTTTTTCCCATCTTCTATAGTCAAATTACCTCTTGTTGTCCCTCCCGCGTCTGAGCCCGCACTTTTCGAATCACATCTTCGAGTCAGAGCATCGCTCCTGAGTCTGCGCGTCAGGGAAGTGTCGAGGCCTCGACAAAGTCCTGCCAAGCAGAACCTGAAGGCTGCGGAAGCGCAGTATGTGCAGGCACGAGCCTTGGTCCGGCAAAACCGCGCAGACTATTTTCCAACGATCTCGACCGGGCTTTCCGCGACGCGGGATCATCAATCGACAAATCGGCCGCTCTATAGCCAGTCATCAAATACGTATACCGATATCGTGTTGCCGGTCAGTGCGTCGTACGAGGCCGACGTGTGGGGGCGAGTGCGACGGACCGTCGAGGCCAGCCGCGCCCAGGCCCAGGCCAGCGCCGCGGATCTGGAAGGTGTACGTCTGAGCCTGCACGCGGAACTGGCGTCAGATTACTTTCAACTCCGCGAGCTGGATGCCGAGGAGCAGCCCCTGTCGTCCACCGTCGCGGCTTACGAGCAAGCTCTAGACCCGACGCAGAATCGCTTCAAGGGCGGGGTCGCGTCGGCTGTGGACGTCGCCCAGGCTCAGACCCAACTCGAAACGACGCGTGCGCAGGCCATCGACATCGGCGTGCAGCGAGCGCAGTACGAACATGCGATCGCAGTGCTGAGAGGTCAACCGGCTTCAACGTTCAGCCTGGCTTCGTCGCCGCTCGAGGCAGCGCCCCCAGCAATTCCGTCTGGCTTACCTTCGGAATTGTTGGAGCGACGTCGCGATGTTGCCGCGGCCGAGCGCCGGGTTGCCGCGGCTAACGCCAACATCGGAGTCGCCAAGGCGGCCTACTTTCCGAACGTGTCATTGACCACGTCCGGCGGTTTTGAAAGCACCACGATTACGAACCTGCTGTCGGGCCCCAGCGGATTCCTGTTGGCGGGAGCGTCCGCCATGGTCACCGCTTTCGACGCTGGCCGACGCCACGCCGTCTCCGACCAGGCGCAGGCATCACACGATCAATCTGTCGCGAACGATCGGGAAACAGTCCTCGGTGCGTTTCAGGATGTGGAGGACAATCTGGCGGCGCTTAGGATATTGCAGGACGAGGCGAAAACGCAACAGGCGGCGGTAGCGGCCGCGCGGAACTCACTGAATCAGTCTCTGACGCGCTACAAGGGGGGGAGTGACCACCTATCTCGAGGTGATCACGGCGCAAGGGCTCGCGCTGTCCGACGAAAGGACGGCCGTACAGATCCTGGGCCGCCGGATCACGGCGAGCATATCGCTCGTGCGCGCGCTGGGCGGAGGATGGGACAGCTCCACTCTTCCCCAAAGGCCGGAGTGCTGCGGCAGTCTGATCAGTCAGACAAACGGGTGCCCGCAGAAGATCCAAAAGCGGTGGCATCGGAGGGAGACCGCTCAATATCAAAATGAAAAGCCGCAGCCCGAGGCAAACCTTACTCGGGTTGCCGTCCAATTCCTAATCTCCGCATCTTGTAAATAAGCGTGGTCCTCGGCATACCCAGACGATTCGCTGCCCCACTGGAACCGCCGAGCACCCACTGGGTCTCACGCAACGCTTGCAGGATGTGCTCACGCTCCGCGTCTTCCAGAGTAACCGGGGGTGCTGACGAGCTTTCACGCGGCCGGGTTAGCTCAAAGATCGGTGCCGAAAGGGTTTTGCCTTGTGAGAGGATGACCGCCCGTTCAATGAAATTCTGCAACTCGCGAATATTCCCCGGCCAGTCATACCGGATCAGCGCTTCCATCGTTTCCGGAGGAACGACATCAATCCTCTTATTCATTTGCTTGGCGTAATGCGCGATAAAGTGAAGTGCGAGCAGAGGAATGTCCTCGCGACGTTCGCGCAGGGCAGGCAGCCGAATGGGAAAGACGTTGAGCCGGTAGTAGAGGTCAGCGCGAAACAAGCGATCCTCCACCATCTTCCCCAGATCCTGATTGGTGGCAGCGACGAGGCGAACGTTAACCTGGATTGATCGGCTGCTGCCCAGTCTTTCGAACTCCTGCTCCTGCAAGACCCGCAACAACTTGGGCTGCAACTCCGGAGGGATGTCGCCAACTTCGTCGAGAAACAAAGTCCCTTTGTCCGCGACCTCAAAGCGGCCGACCTTGTTCGCAATCGCTCCGGTGAAAGCACCTTTTTCGTGGCCGAACAACTCGCTCTCCAGCAACCCGGAGGGAATTGCAGCGCAGTTGAGTTTGGCGAACAAGTTCTCGCGGCGGGAACTGAGGTTATGAATGGCCCGCGCGACAAGCTCTTTGCCTGTGCCGGTTTCTCCCAGAATCAGAACCGTCGAGTTCGTCGGAGCCACAGTAGAAATGTGCCGCAGCACCTCCTGGATGGCGGGAGTCTCTCCCAGAATTTCGTCAAAGCCGCGCTCGGCGCGAATCTCGGTACGCAAATAGGAAGTCTCGCCTGCCAGTCGCTCCCTCGACTCGTCCACTTCGCGATACTGCATCGCATTGTCGAGCGCGATGGCAACCTGATTGGAAACCTGCCGCAGGAAGTCCGCGTCCGCCTCCGAGAACCGACGAGGATGACGGTCCAACAAGTGCAAAACGCCGATCTTGTGATCGCCGCACACCAGAGGCAGGAAACAGCCGGATTGCACTCCTTCCTGGAAATTCAATTGCAATGCACTCACGTGCAACGCGCGTGGTGCGGTTTCAAACAATACAGGCTCCCCGGTCCGAAACGCCTTGCCCGGACTCGATCCCTCAATCGGCAAGTGCATTGCCTCCTGCAGGAAACCTCGCCCTTCGGGAAAATCCAATCCATGGATCTCCAACTGTTGTTTCTGCAGGTCCGGCAACGAAAGGCAAGCCCCGTCGCATTGCATCGCCGACCGCACGCGCCTCGGAATCACTTTGAATAGTTCCGTCAAAGACAGGTTCGATACCACTGCATTGTTGACGTCAAGCAGAAGTTTTAGGCGGTCCCGCTCCCGCGTCACCTCGTCCTGCAAGGCTGAGGCCTCTTGATAATTCAACGCATTCTCCACCGCCACCGCAACCTGGCTCGCGGCTAACTTCGGAATTTCCAGCTGATCCAGCACATAGGCGTTGGGTACCGTGTGCCCAAGGCTGAACGCCCCCAGTCGCCGGCGCGGAGTGCTCAACGGAATGCTGCAAAACGATCGAACCCCATATTCCCGCATCAGCTTGATTGGCCGCGCAAATCGATCCTCGCGATCCAAATCGTCGAGGACCAAAGGTTGCTGATTCGTCCACACCCAGGCGGACGGCGATTCCTCCATGGAAAACTCCATTCCAGGACGAACGCTGTCGGCCCCGTCTGAATTCAAAATATGGACGCGCATTACATTCCGTGTCGCATCGTAGAGCAACACGCTGAGATAACTAAAATCGATGATGGGATGAAGCCGCTGGGCAAGATCTGTGAACAATTCTTCGAGGGTACGGTGCGACGCGATGGCCGAGGCCACCTCCAGCAAGGCAAGATAGCGTTCAGACAGAGCGTGGTCTTTTTCTTCGGTGATACTCTGCATAAGTTCGGAATCCTTCCCCACCCCAAGGCCACGTGTCGGAAACTGTCGACGTGCCGACCCAGCAGAACTTCCTATGCACATTCAGATGAGGCAACGAGCGCGTTGGATTCACAAGCGCTTTGGATTCGATGGGCTGGTACTATCATGGTTTTTGCGGGTATGGATGGAAAAATGCTCCCCGATAAGACGAGCGCCCGGAAGACGCATGAAGCGCACACGTGGCGGAAAATGGAGGCACAAAATGGAAACAAAGCAATTAGGCAATAGCGATCTGTCAATTACGCCGATCGGCATCGGCGCATGGGCCATGGGTGGAAGCGGGTGGACCTGGAGTTGGGGTCCGCAGAACGATAACGATTCTATTGCCGCGATTCACGACGCCCTCGATCGTGGCATCAACTGGATTGATACCGCGGCGGTCTATGGTCTGGGCCACTCCGAAGAGGTAGTCCATCGGGCGCTGCGCGGCCGCAGTCAGCGCCCCTACGTCTTTACGAAGTGTGAACGGACATGGGACAAGAATGGAAAGATCGGCGGTACGCTGAAGGCGGAATCCATTCGCCGGGAATGTGAAGACAGCCTGCGCCGGCTGGGCGTGGACGTGATCGATCTCTATCAGATTCACTGGCCGGAACCGGACGCGGACATCGAAGAAGGCTGGGCCGAGATGGCGCGCCTCAAGGAAGAAGGCAAGGTGCGGCACATAGGCGTGTCGAACTTCAATGTCACACAAATGAAGCGCGCGGCTGCGATCGCACCCATCACTTCCCTGCAACCGCCATACTCGATGCTGGCTCGCGACGTTGAGCAGTCCATCCTGCCGTTCGCCGCACAAAACAACATCGGGGTCATCGTCTACTCCCCGATGTACTCCGGCCTGCTGAGCGGTGGTATGACGCGCGAACGCGTTTCTTCCTTGGCTTTGGAGGACTGGCGACTGCAGAATCCAAACTTCCGCGAGCCGCTCCTCTCCAGGAATCTCCGCTTGGTTGAACTGCTGAGAGAAGTCGGAGGACGCTATGGTAGAACGGCTGGAGAAGTCGCGATCGCCTGGACGTTGCACAACCCGGCAGTGACCGGCGCTATCGTCGGTATGCGCAATCCGAAGCAGGTTGCCGGCGTGATCGGAGGCGGGACTCTTCGACTGTCATCCAGGGAATTTGAGGAGATCGAAGAAGCCCTGCATCAGGAAGTCGCAATGCGCGCGTGATTCACCGTTCGGGAGCCAGACTTGAAGTGTCACTTGCTTTCGCAAAGGGTGCGTTTCCGGTGGAGGAACAAAGATCGTCTGCGATCCGAGAAACCTTTCGTTGCGGTCGGGGTTACTATCGAAAGATTTCAGGCTAATACCGGTTCGGCCCGGCTCGGCGGATCGTGCCCGCGAATGAACTATCAAGGAAGCCGTATGACCGCAATACAAGGTCGAGACCGGTTTTCGTTCAAACGTGAGTTTCCCGCCATTCTTGTTTGGCTCCTAGTGCTTGTGACGGTTCCGTAGCCTCTCACGCAGACACAGGTTCTAAGTTGAAACCGCCGATCACCATGCGGGGCCTCTCGCGTCGCGTGTCGGCATGGTTCACCTCCGTCCGGACGGTACGCTGTTCTCCGGGCATGAGCGTGAAATAGTTGCCGCTGTAGATCACCGGCAAAATCCGGTCTCCGGTTTCTTCTCGCACGACCTTTAATCTCGTCATGAGCGCCGGGTAAGCCGAAAGATTATGCAGTTGCGTCGTCATTTGCCATTGATCACCCCGGCGCCTGGTATCCGTCGCTGTTCTTACGCGAGCCTTGGGTAGCTGGCGAATTGCCCGATAGTCGCCCTCCTGCGCCCCACGCATATAAAGGTTCGTTGAGACCGGAATGCCGGCGCGCGACAGGGTAAGCCGGACAAAGTGCACCGGCGTCAAACCCGTTGGGTATTCCATCTGAATGCAGGTTGCAACGCTGTCTTCCGCGCTATCGAGCGTCGTGAACTTCTTCCACTTTATCGACCCATCGATATTGAGCACTTCCGCCAAGGCAGTCAGACCGCGAGCATCGCCAGCGCTATAGTTCACCACTTCGATAGACTCGGTCACGCGATTCCACTGAATATGCAACGCCTCACAGACGTTCTTGCAGGCGAAGTATGCCGCCGTTGGTTCCAGGTAGTAGTCATAGGTTTGCCACAGCAACGAAGGCCAGCAAGAATGACTCATCCACAGGAGCAAGCCCATCCGGTTCTTGCTTTGCGCTTCGAACTCCGCGCGGAATCCTTCGTAGTCCGCGAAGTGCGCCAGCGATACCCATTCTTCGGGGTTGTTGGTGCTGCCGTACGCCTCCTCGACAGTATCCAGAAAACTTGGGCCGCGGTGGAGACCGCCTTCAACAAAATCGTGCAATCCCCATTCGAGTCCCGGGGGCCAGAGAGCGCTCTTCGGCATGATCGCCCGCACACTCTCGATGGACGGGATATTGGGAATGCCGATCTCGCTATGCAGTTTGGGATATGCGGCCATGGTGGGATAAAACGTGAGCGGCATGAGCATGTATGGCCCGCCACCGCCGACCACGTTATCAGCAGAACTCGGAATGTAGTGAAGGCCGGGATGTAACTCCGCCAATATGGTTTGTATGCCGTCGTCGATCGCCTTCGGCGGGAACCCTTCGTTGCGTCCGCAATAGAGGCCGATCGACGGATGATTGCGAATGCGGAGCACCGTGTCGTTTACGTTGCTCAAAAACAAATTATTGTCGTCAGGATTTGGGCCATCCCAGGGATTGGCGAGCCAGAAATCCTGCCAGACAAGCACACCGTACCGATCGCAAGCTTCATAAAATTCGTTGTCGCCGATTTGTCCCACCCAATTGCGGATCATGTTGAAGTTCATCTCGCGGTGGTAGCGCAGGGCTGCGTCATACTCGCGCGCACGGTAGCGCAACATCGATTCGCTGAAACCCCAGTTGCCGCCGCGGGCTATAAAACGCCGGCCGGTGATCCAGATCTTCAGCACGCCGTCATCTTCGCTGTAAGCCATCTGGCGGACGCCTGCTTTCAGCGCCTTGGTGTCGGATACCGTCCCGTCTTCCAGTTCAAATGTGAGTTCCACGTTGTACAGATTCGGATCCCCGTAGCCAACCGGCCACCACAGCTTTGGGTTCTGCAAACGCAGCGCAGGATGGCTCGAGGAATCGAGTTTGATGCGCTTTCTGGTCGGAGCATCCGTCGAGCCGTTCCCTACGCCATCCAATGACACGCGCTGTTCGAATTGCACATCTCCGAAGTGACCGCGAAGAGTGCCTGTAACTGGCGCAGCGCGATGATTGAGCACGTCGACCTCGAGGGTCACGTCGGCGCGAGAGGTATCCGGCAGCGGCAGCGAAGTAGTGACGAAGATGTTTTCGAGGGTTGCCGCAGCAGTCGTTGACAGGTAAACGTTCCCAATAATGCCGGTATTACGACCGCGAATGGTCGGAATCCAGTCCCAGCCGACCGACGCGTGATAGGTGGGGTTGTCGGCTCCCAGCGCACCGCCGTTCGGTCCACCGTTTTCATAGGTCTTCTGCTTACAGCTTCCCGGGGTCGCGTTCTTCTCGATTCGAACAGCAAGAGCGTTCTTCTGCCCCGGGCGCAGCTTGCTGGTTACATCGAAGCGGCCTCGCATGAAACCGCCTTCGATACGGCCCAGTTCCTCCCCGTTCAGGAATACGTCGGCTTTCCAGTTAATGCCGTCGAAGTTCAGCCAGACCATCTTTCCCGAGGCCAGCGCGGGCGCGGTGAACTCGGTGCGGTTCCAGAAATCGGAGTAGAAGAAGGAGTCCGAAACATACAACTGGTTCTTGCCAAAATTCGGATCAGGAATCGCTGCCACATTAAGGTACGAAGCAAGCACGGTCCCCGGCACGGTCGCGACCACCCACGCGGCATCGTGAAAGCCCGGCTTCGAGAAGTCCTGACCATCACCGCTCACAAGTGAGAGCCGCTGCAACCGCCATGAGCCTCCCGCAAGATCGAACCGGCCATCCCGGCTAGCGGGAGGTGTTGCCGAAGCACGCTTGGGGCGGGCGATTGGACCGCCGCGGCCATATATCTCAATTTCACTGAGAATGTAACCATCGGGCGAGGTCGGCCGCTTCATCAGCACCCGAACGTAGCGGCCGCGGGAAGGGCGGGCGAGTTTAACGTCGTCAACCAGTCCCGATTCCTCGGCGAAGTGATGCAGATCGCGCCAGCTTTCAGCATCGTCCGAAGCGGTGTCCGAAACCTGGATCGAGCCCTCGGCAGCGCGCGCAATCCAGTGCAGCTTGACGCGGTCGAACACGCACGAGGCGCCCAAATCAACATAGACCCACTCTTCGCCGAGTCCGGCGCTCATCCATGCGCTGGTGAAGTTATAAGGGCCGCCGATTTGAACCCTCTGATCGTGACTGTAGAATTCAATCTCGCCAACCCTCCACTGCATGTAGAAGGCCTGAGGCATTGGAGTGGAAACGGCGAATTCAACCTGATAAAAGCGGTTGCGGCACACCCGGCTGAGAGGGATCGAGGGAATGAACAACTGACCCGGCCGCGCAAAATCTCTCGGATAGCCTTCCACCGACACCGGCTGAGGACCAGTTACCGTGCCGACCTTTTCCCAGTTGCGACCGTCATCCGACACCGAGGCGGTGAAACTCAAATCAGACGACGTCGTGCCAAACGGGGGAACCACAACCACATCGATGCGATCCACTTCGGGTACGCTCGCCCCGCCTCCAAGCTGAATCTGCACCGTCGGACTCGGCCCCGATAAATACACGGAATTGGTGCGAGAGTGATCGAGCACCAGTTCGCGCTCGTTCTTAGGGAGTGCCCCCCGGGAACTGGTCGAGGTCACGACCCATTCCGGCAGATGAGTCTCTTTTGTTCCGTCGGTAACCAACTGGGCCGTCAGATTATAGTCGTAACTGCTGGAATGGTACGCGGGGCGGAGCAAAGCAAGGTTGCGGTACGTCAACCTGTCAACCACGAGTTCTGGGCTGAAGTTTTCGCGAGGGTCGCCAGGATAGACGCCGATTCCACGCGTGAATTCGTTTGTGGCCGCCTCCGTGGAACCAGCGAATTGCGGCTCCGGCCTTCCTGCGGCGTCAGGAGTGGCAGTGCCAAGTCCCTTGAGCCGAGCCGCCCACCCTGGAAGCGCTTCCAAGGCCGCGCCGGCACTCACAATTGCTGTCTTCTTTAGGAAACCACGTCGCGAGGTCGACAGTTGAATCTCTCCCTTTGCCATCTGCGATCGTCGGTAATCGTCACTTCACGGACTTCTCATCTCTGTGGCTTGGGCGCGGGTTGAGGTTTTTGTGCCGGTTTTGGTTGCGATGGCGTTTTTTTCTGCGGCGGAGGCCCGCTCGGTTGTGCAGGCTTTGGCTGAGCGGCGGGACGCGTTCCGGCAGGCTGATTCGGCGAAGTTGGTCTGGTCTGCGGCTTCGGGCTCGGAGCCGCAGGTTTCGGTTGAGGGGCTGGCCGGGTTGCCGCAGGCGGGTTCGTACCATTGGCAGGTGGCCGATTCGTACTCGGCGGATTCGGTTTCCCTTGGGTCGGTGGCTTCGCCGGCGGCCGATTGGCGTTCGGCGGGTTCGGTTTGCCTTGAGCCGGCGGCTTGGTCGTATTCGGCGGTCTTGTCGTATTCGGCGGTCTTGTCGTATTCGGCGGTTTCGGCGTGCCGGGTTTAGCTATCGGATGGGTAGGCGTGCCGGGTTTTGGCTGCTGCACGGGCGGTCGACCGCCGCTCGGCGGAGGTTTGTACCCTGGCCGGTTGTTCGGTCCCCAGGGTGGGCGATTGGGAGGACGAGGTGCCGGAACGGGCGGTCGATAATTCGGCGGCCGATAGTGCCAATTGCCCCCATAGCCCGGACGGCTTGAATAATGAACTGGTCGAGGATGGTACCACACCTGCGGCGGTCGATAAGGATTTCCCCACCGAACCCAGACCGTGTGGTTGTAATAGACGCGGTGCGTTCCCCAGCTCCATCCCCACCCGCCCCAGCCCCAGGGGCGGTTATCCACCAGCAGTGCGCCAATAGCGATGCCTGCTCCGAAAGTAATCAGTGAAGTCACGACCACAGTACTTGAGCTGGGTCTGACATAAACCACGGTGGGATTGTAGACAGGCACATATACGACTTGCGGGTTCGCGGGCTGAATTACATAGATCGTCTGGCCCGCCGGCTGCTGCACTTCCACTTGCTGTTGGGCGTTACTTTGCAACGTCCCAGCCGCGTAAGCCTGGGCTCGCAATCGCTGAATCGAGGCCGAAACCGCTCCCTGATCCGCCAAAAAGGCTTGCCCGATGGCGGCGTAATCGTCAATGTTTTGCGCCATCATGTCCAGCACTTGCGGAAAATTCGTCAGCGCAATAAATGCCGGATCAAACCCCTGCCGCTCCGCCGCATCGGTGAGGGCCGTGCCCGTAAGCCCGGAGTTCTGCTGCAGCCAGTTATCTACGTCCAGGATTTCCTGCGGATTCGTCGCGGCGGTCGTGATCTGAGCCAGCAGAGAATCGGGGTAAAGCGCGACCGGAGCCAGCAACTGGTCGAGCTGTTGCGGCGTGGGAACCGCCGTCTGCGCGGAGAGCAGAGGTTCAAACTCCTGGGAGACGACCATCACTACTAATAGAGCAATCGCCGTAAAACTAGGTTTCCGTCGCATTGAACGCCTCGTCACGGGTGCCGAGCGCAAAATTCCCAGCGAGATTGCTGTGCAAGAGAGGGTTCGTTCTTCGCGCACCCACGATCATTGTATAAGGAGCCAGTGCAATACACACCGGCGTGCCCTGCAACTGTCACTTGTGACAGGAAAATGAGAGCAGAGCTCCGTTTCGTGAGTAGAATCCTCCCGGAACTCCCCTGCGAAGCGCGTTGTCTGCAGGTGAGAGTAGAATATCTCCCCATGTCGGCTCTATCGGTCCGCTCTGTGGCGGATTGAACGGTTCCCAGACTAATTCTCCAACTTGGAGGTGCTGTGGCGCTCGCGATTAATAGTCTTTCCAAGACTTATCCAAACGGAGTGAAGGCGCTTAAGAACCTTTCACTCTCCATCGGCAACAGCATGTTCGGGCTTGTCGGCCCCAACGGCGCCGGCAAGAGTTCACTGATGCGCACAATTGCCACGCTGCAAGACCCCGACTCCGGCACCATCCAACTCGATGGCATTGACGTGCTGCGCCAAAAAGATGAGGTGCGCCGCATCCTGGGTTACTTGCCGCAAGAATTCGGTGTGTATCCCAAAATATCCGCGCTGGACCTGCTCCACCATCTCGCGGTTATGAAGGGTATGACCTCTTCGGCCGAGCGCAAGGAAACCGTGGACACGCTGCTGCAGCAGACCAACCTGTGGGACGTCCGCAAGAAGGCGCTCTCCACTTTCTCCGGGGGCATGAAGCAACGTTTCGGCATTGCGCAAGCATTGCTCGGTAATCCGCGGCTCATCATTGTCGACGAGCCCACAGCCGGGCTGGATCCCACGGAGCGCAATCGCTTCCTGAACCTGCTTTCGTCTCTTGGCAGTGACCGCACGGTGATCCTGTCAACTCACATCGTGGACGACGTCCGCCAGCTCTGTCCCCGCATGGCCATCATCGCTTCGGGCGAACTGCTCTTGGAAGGGGCTCCGAACGACGCCCTCGCTGCCCTCAACGGCAAGATCTGGTCGAAGGTAGTCGCGACGGGCGACGAGTTGCACGCGATCGAAAGTCAGCTCCACGTGATTTCCACTCACCTGGTGGGCGGACAACATGAAGTTCGGGTGTACGCGGAGACTTCTCCCGGAGATGGTTTCTCGCCGGTCGATTCCGATCTTGAGGACGTGTACTTCCTCAATCTCTCGCAACAGGCCAAGCGCCAACCAAATTAACGCCTCGCACCTGGAGGGATTCCGACATGCGACTGTTTTGGGAATTTTTCACCTTCGAACTCAGGCTCCGTTTCAAGAGCCTTTCCACTTACATGTACTTTCTGCTGTGGTTCATGTTTTCTTTCTTCTGCGTGGCCTCAGAGAGCTTCGGCCCCATCGGCGGCGGCAATGGCAAGATTCTCCTGAATTCGGCATTCGCCAATACCCTCGACAACATCTTCGCCTCAGTTTTCGGCATCATCGTCATCGCCGCCATCTTCGGCACTTCGATGCTGCGCGATTTTCAGCGCGATACCTACCAAATCCTCTTTACCAAGCCGATCTCCAAATTCGGCTACCTCGGGGGACGCTGGACGGGCTCTTACGTCGCCACGATCTTCGCTTTCTCGGGCATGATTTTTGGCACCTTCCTGGGAACTTTCGCTCCCTGGGCGGATCACACCCGCATCGAGCCCAATCATGTTTGGAACTATCTGCAGCCGTTTCTGTCCGTCATCGCCGTGCAGGTGTTTTTCGTCGGATCCATCTTCTTCCTGGTTGCTGCGCTCACGCGTAAGATTTTCATCGTTTATTTGCAGGGCGTCGCGCTGTTCATGCTCTACCTCATTGGGCTGACAGTGTTTTCCGCCACTCGCTCCCTCGAACACTTCTGGTCCGGCATTTTCGATCCGGTCGGGCTGGTTCTGTTTGACGACGTCACACGCTATTGGACCGTTATTGAAAAGAACACCCTGTTCCTGACGTGGTCGCCCGCTCTATCTGGTGGCGTATTTCTCTACAACCGTCTGCTCTGGATGAGCGTCGGGGGGCTCGCTCTGGGCGCCGTCTGGGCGTTCTTCCCCATGTCTGTGGAGGCGCTCACGGCTCGCTCTCAGGGACGTCGTGCCGCCAAGGCAAAAGAACAGGAAATTAACGAAGAGCGACCGGTCCGCTCCCTTGTTACCGGACGACTCCCTGTCGTCCACTACGCCTTCACTCCCGGTACTACCTTTGCTCAATATCTTTCGCTTTCTCGTCTGCGCCTGCGCAATATTATTCGCGACATCCCTTTCTGGGGCATCGTGGCGCTGATGATCGCCTTCGGCATCAACAACGGTCATTTCGCCGGCCACGTCGCCGAACGAAACGTTTGGCCCGTCACCTATCTCATGGTGCAGTCCGTCGAGGGCAGCGCGACTTTATTTCTTCTGATCGTGGCCAGTCTCTATGCCGCAGAGTTACTGTGGCGCGAGCGCGATATCCACTTTGAAGGCATCCACGACGCTTTGCCCATGCGCGAGTCCACCGACTGGCTCAGCCGCCTCACCGCCATCGTGGTCGTCGAACTGATCCTGCTCACCGTCGCCATGCTGGTCGGCATTCTGATGCAGACCATCGCCGGTTACTATCATTACGAACTGCTGCAGTACTTCAAAGAGCTCTACGTCGTTACCTTCCCCCAGATCCTTGCGTTCACCCTGCTCGCGCTCTTCATTCAGACCGTAGTCTCGAACAAGTTTGTCGGTCACGGCATCGTGATCGGCATCGTCGTCCTTACTCCGGTCCTGTTCAGTTTCGGTTGGGAGAACTCACTCTATCTTTTCGGCCAGGTTCCGGCCTATACCTACTCTGACATGAATGGCTACGGCCATTTTGTTCCGGCTTTGTTCTGGTGCATTACCTATTGGCTTGCCGTCACTGCGGTCCTGGCGGTTGCGTCGATTGCCTTGGCCCGTCGCGGAGCGGAGGACTCATTTCGCGCCCGCGCCCGCCTGGCTCTCCAGCACGCCGGGCGGCTCGCGCCGCTCGCTCTGCTCTTCACCCTCATCGCTACCGGCGCCGGCGGCTGGTACTTTTACAATGCCCACGTTCTCAACGAATATCTTGATTCCAAGGCGCGCCGCGACATCCAGGCCGACTACGAGCGCAAATTCAAGCAGTATGAAAACCTTCTTCAGCCCAAGGTCACAGCCGTAGACGCAACGGTCAATATCTATCCCGAGCGGCGATCTTTCGACGGAAGCGTACGCATGACGCTGCAGAACAAAACCGGTCAGCCCGTCTCTCAAATCCATGTCTCTGATCTTCGGCAGTCGATCACCAATCTTCAGTTCGACCGGCCGTTCCACCTCGTGAGTTCGGCACCGCGCAACATCTACTCCATTTATGCCCTGGAACAGCCGTTGGCGCCGGGCGAAACCGTCACTCTCACCTGCAATGTTGGCCACGAGACGCGCGGCTTCCGTGACAATAATGAGCCGCCCGAGTTTGCCTATAACGGCACCTTTTTCGACTCCGACTACTTCCCCTTCATCGGCTACAGGACCGACAACGAGCTTGACGACCCGCGCCGCCGCCGTGAAGAACATCTTCCACCTCTCGAAGAAATGGCGCACCGCGGGGACCCAGTCCACTCCGTGAACAATCTCTTTCCCCGCGAGGCCGACTGGATCACTTATCACACCGTGGTCAGCACTTCACCGGACCAAATCGCGATCGCTCCCGGATACCTGCAGCGCGAGTGGCAGGCCAACGGACGCAACTTCTACGAATACAGCATGGGCTCGACGCACATCCTCGAATTCTTCTCCTATATCTCCGCCCGCTACCGGACTCGTAAGGAGCCCTACCACGGCTCCGGCGGCGATGTCTCCCTTGAGGTCTATTACCATCCGACACACACCTACGACGTCGACGACATGCTGGCTAGTTCGCGCGCCGGCCTCGACTATTATCAGCGCGTTTTCAGTCCCTACCAGTTCACTCAGTACCGCATATTCGAATTTCCCCGCTACCGGAGCTTCGCCCAGTCCTTCCCCAATACCATCCCCTACTCCGAAGGCATCGGCTTCATCGAACGAGTGTTAAAGCCGACTGACATCGACTTCACCTACTTTGCCACGGCCCACGAACTCGGCCACCAATGGTGGGCCCACCAGCTCATCGGAGCTGATGTCGAAGGTTCCAACATGATGGCGGAAAGCCTTGCCGAGTATTCCGCGCTGCAGGTCATGCAGCAAAAATACGGCCGCGACCTCATGCACCGCTACCTGCGCCATGAGCTCGACTCCTATCTGCGCGGCCGCGCCGGTGAGACTCGCCGTGAGCCACCTCTCGCTCTCGTGCAACGCGAGCCCTACGTCTGGTACCAGAAGGGCGGTCAAATCCTTTTCACGCTGGCGGACTACATTGGCGAAGACAAGTTCAATCTCGCGCTGCACAACTTCCTGATGCAGTATCGCTACGCCAATGCCAACAACCAGGCTGACGCCACCCCCAATAGCAAAGACAAAACCAGCGCCTCCGCTGCCGTTGACGGTCCATATCCCGACACTCGCATGCTGGTTGACGCCATCCGCGCGCAAACTCCGCCGGACCTCCAGTATCTGGTCGACGATGGTTTCAACCGCATCGTCCTCTATGACAACAAAGCCATCTCCGCGACCTCGCAAAAGACTCCCGACGGCAAATACAAAGTTACGCTCGAAGTGCAGGCTCGCAAGTTGCAGGCGGACGGAAATGGGGCGGAAACGCCGATGCCCCTCGCCGACTACATCGAGATCGGCGTCTTCAGCGGCAAGAAGGATGAGGAAAAGCCGCTGTACCTCAAAAAGGAAAAGATGAGCGAGGAACACCAGACGTTCGTGATCACGGTCGACCAACAGCCAACTCTGGCCGGCATCGATCCTTTCAACAAACTCATGGATCGTAATGCCGACGACAATATGATCGATGTCACAAAGCAGTAAAAGATCGACTCACTTGTAGGGCGTGAATTAGAGCAATCGCGACCTTCTCTGATCGCTCTCATCGAAGACCGGATGCGTCGTTAAGCCAGCTGCTGGGTGCGTGGGAGCACGACTCTTGCCTGGCAGCCTTTCTGGTCTGTGCGGTTCAGCAGTTCAATCGATCCTCCATGCGCTTCGGCGATCTGCCGCGAAAGCACCAGACCGATTCCGCTGCCCGATGGCTTGGTCGTATAGAAGGGGACGAACACGTTGGCGGGATTACCCAGCCCGGGCCCGTTATCTTCGATCGTAAGCACGAGATCTTTGTCGGTCAGTTCCCAGCGTACTACTACGAGCGGTTCCCGGGCAGGCATGGAATCGAGTGCTGGCGCGTTTTGAGCGGGAGCCGGGTGCTGTGGTTCCAGCGCCGCCTCGACAGCGTTCCGTATGAGGTTGATCAGCATTTGCTCGAGCTGATCAGGGTCCACCATCAGTTCAGTCGGCGGACTGGAAAGCACCTGTACCGGCAAACTGGCCTCGAGGGCGGCGACCCGTTGGACAATCGGCGAAAGCTGCGTCTTGCGCATGATGGGCGGCGGCATCTGAGCGAGTTGCCGGTACGCCTGCAGGAAACGATTGAGAGAGTGGGCCCGGGCTTCGATAATCGAGAGCCCGCGTTCAAAGTCGACGCGTTGATCAGAATCGAGCGCACCATTCGAAATCTGTGCTCGCAAGGTCCCGGCAATCGACTTGATCGGCGTGAGGGAGTTGTTCAGTTCGTGACCCAGCACGCGAATCAGGCGCTGCCATGCACCTCGTTCTTCTTCGCGCAGAGCACGGCTTACATCGGACAGGACGATAAGAGTGTGCGGCACACCCTTCTGGCGGAACGAACTTCGGCGCACCAGCCAGCGAGCGTTCGGGCCCTGAAAGGGTAGCGGGACCACCGTTTCACTTTCCGCGTCCATGCAGGCGGCCAACCCGATCTCTTGTGCGGTGCAACCCAGCAACCTCACGGCGGGTTGCTGTAGCAGGCGCTCTCCGGCAGAATTCACCAGGCGCAGGATCTGGTCAGGATCAAACGTAAATAGCGGGACTTCGATCTCTTCCACGACGCGGCGCAACAACGCGGCGGCTTCGATGGCTCGAATCCGCTGGTCCGCCAGCAAGTCGGCTAACGCGTTCACTTCGATGGAGAGTTCACCGAGCGCGTCGTCGGTGGCAGCTCCCCGGGCTCGGAACGAATAGTCCTCTTCGCGCAGAGCGGCGATCACGTTCGCGAGAGTCTGCAAAGGGCGCGTGGCTTGCTCCTGTAGCGCCATCGCCAGCAGCCACCACACAAACAATTCCGCGAACATCAGCGCCAGCTTGGACTCCAGCGTCCACGGCTGCAACCAGATGAAGATACCGGCAACGACCAGGCCGGGAAGAGCTACCAGCAGCGCATACAGACTTACGCGCCGCTCATACAGGAGGCGAACCCGCTTTCGTGGAGGCTTGCGCACGCCGGGATTGTAGCTCCCTTGCGGGCTAGAGCCCATACTTCTCCATGCGCCGGTAGAGCGCGCCGCGGCTGAGGCCTAGGGTCTCCGCGGCCTGGCTCACATTCCCCTGGGACCGCTGCAATGCCTTACGGATCAGAATGGCTTCCACGGATTCCAGACTCAGCTCTTCAAGGTTCTGGCTTTGCGGCCGGAGCATGTCCAATCCCAGGTCTCCTCGCTGGATCTCGTTGCCTCGGCACATCAGGACCGCGCGCTCGAGGGTGTGTTCCAGTTCCCGCACATTGCCGGGCCAGGAGTACTGCATGAGCAGTTGCAGCGCGGAGGCCTCGAAACCGTGTATCGAACGCCGGTAACGCGATGCATACCGCGTGAGAAAGTGTACGGCAAGCGCGGGAATATCTTCCCGGCGTTCGCGCAAAGCCGGCACATGGATCTCGACCGTATTCAAGCGGAACAGCAAGTCCTCGCGAAACTGGCCGGAAGTACAGGCCGCGCGAAGATCCGTGTTGGTGGCAGAGACCACGCGTACGTCCACCCGCACGGCGCGCGACGAGCCGACCCGTTCGATCTCACCGGCCTCCAACACTCGCAGCAGCTTGGCTTGTTGGCGAAGAGGCACATTCCCAATTTCGTCGAGGAAAATGGTGCCCCCATCGGCCAGCTCAAAGCGTCCGATGCGGTCGGAACGGGCATCGGTGAACGCCCCTTTCACATGTCCGAAGAGTTCACTCTCAAAAAGTCCTTCGGGCACGGCTCCGGTGTTCACGGAGACCATGAGGCGCTGCGCCCGGCGAGAGACTGCATGCAGGGTCCGCGCCACAACCTCTTTTCCCGTGCCGTGCTCACCCGTGATCAAGACATTTGCGTCGCTAGGTCCAACGCGAGTAATCGCCTCGAGTACTGGTTGCATAAGTGGGGCGTTGGCAATGAACTCGGGACGTCCCTCGGCCTGCAGTAAACGATTCTGGGCGGCGAGCCGCTCGGCGCGCTGCAACGCCCGGCGGAGCTCAACTTGGGCCCGCAGGATCGAGAGCAACCGCTCATTCTCCCAAGGCTTCTGGATGAAATCCCGAGCGCCGCGGCGCATGGCCTCGACTGCCAGTTCAATGTTGGCCCAAGCGGTCATAACAACGACGGGAATTGAGTTGTCGAGAGCAACAATCTCAGAGAGAAGGTCGAGCCCTTCCTGACCGGAGGTTGTATCCCTCGTGTAGTTCAAGTCAATGAGCAGGGCGTCATAAGACCCTGTGGCAAGAGCGTCGCGAACCAGCGCCGGGGATCTCGCGGTCTCGACTTCGTATCCCTGAGGCCGCAGAAGAAGGTCCAGCGCTTCGAGAACGTGCTGCTGGTCGTCGGCCGCCAAGATGCGGGGACGTTCGTAGCTGCCCTTCGCCGGCGTAACGGCGGAAAGGCCTCCGGCTTTGGTTGAAGTCGGCATAGGGAATTATGGGCTCGCGGCGCTGATGGTATCACCAACCGTGCCGTTTACCGCATCTTGTAGCTGGATTCCATTATGTTCCAAAGTCGCTCCGGTTGACCGGTCAAGTTCAACTTTCGCTTTTTCAAAGACGGTCATCGCCGTGACCAGATCCAGTTCAGCCAGCGCGAGATCTCGCTGGGCGGAGAGGGTTTGATAGCTCGATCCCGCACCTAGGTCTTGCTCTTTCTTGGTAATGTCGAAGGTGCGCTGTGCGAGGTCGCGGCCTTTATGGGCGGCCTCAACTCGCGCGGCGGTTTGTTCGACCGAATACTGCGCATTGCGGACCTCGATGCGGACCTGCTTCTTCAGTTGCTCCAATCGCAGTTCGGCCTGCCGATACTCGAGTTCGGATCGGTACTGATCGGCCTTTGCGACCCGATTCCGCAATGGAATATTCAAATTCAGTCCCACATAGTAGTCGGGGGAGGAATTGTTGAACGTGTTGATCAGCGCTCCGCCGAAGTCGCCAGGAACGTTTGCACTGCAGCCTTCGGTGCAAACGGGATTCAGCGGGCCTGCCAACCCGGCGCCGGAATAGAAACCCACCAGTGAGAGTGATGGCAACAAAGCATTACGCGCCGCGCGACGGCTGATTTGTCGATTCACCAGGTCAACGTCGGACTCTGCCAGTTCCGGCCGGCCCTTCAGCGCCGCCGCAGTCAACTCTTGGATCGACTGGCTCGCTTGCGGCTGCACACTCTCCGTCCGATCGGTGGGAACGACCGGCATGGCTTCCAGAACAGGATCATCCAGGCTCTTCGTAATCGCATTCTTCATGAGCGTCTCCTGGAACTGGAGACTGGTACGGGCCACGGTCAAATCCTGGTCGCGTCGGGAAACCTCTGCCTCGGCACGCAGAACATCCATCTCCGGAATGCTTTCCAGCTTCAGCTGCTTCCGGGCATTTTCCAGAGTTTGCTGGGCGAACGCCGAAGATTGTTCGTTCACCTGCGTCTGTTCGTAGGCGCTCACCAGATCCCAGTACATATTCTCAATCTGCGTAACTGTGGCAATTACCTGGTCCTTGAAGGCAATGTCTGAAATCTTCTTGTTGTTTCTGGCGATTCGCAAATAACGCAAGTTTGGGCCGAAGCCAAATCCGGCCAGTAGTTCCTGCTGAATGGTGAAGCGGAAGGCCGAGCTGAGAGTGGGAGACAAGGTGAAAAATGGGCTATTCGTCGTCTGGCGCGCATTGTTGAACGAGAAATTGATGCTAGTTCCGGTGGCAAAGGCCTGCGAGTAATTGACGTTGAATTGTCCTGTGTTCAGTTGCAGGGACGGAACTCCGTAGACCGCCTGGTTGACTACCGGCGAAGTCTGATGCTCGTCTCCGCCATTCGCGCTGATGATCGGATCGTAGGAAGACACCGCCGTGCCGGCACCCAAGGTCGATTGAACCAGCCCGGACGCGCCCGCTCCGGCGCCACCGGCACCGCTCGTCGTGCCGCCGGCGCCGGCGCCCGGAGCACCTGTGCCAAAGCCGCCGACTCCGCCCCCGGGAGTTCCCTGGACCACGCCAGTATTCACGCCGCGAAAAAATCCGCCGGCTTGCGTGCGCAGAATGTCGGTGTTCGCGATCGGAAGATTGTAACGAGCAATCGCCAAATCCAGATTGTTTTCAAGCGCAAGATCAATGGCATCTTTCAGCGAAAGATAGAGCTTCCCTTCCCGGACCAGCCGATCAAGACGTGGTGAGTTCACTAACACCGGCTCAGGAACATAGTCTGGCGAATAGGCATTGAACGGGTTATGCGATTTCGGCATCTCAAACCGCACGGGAAGGGTGGTCGGCGAAACCGCAGTCTGCGCACCAGTGGCCTGCGGCGGGCTAGTCGCTGCAGGGCTAGATGTCTGAGCCGGCAGCGTCGCTGCCAGCATTGCATAAAGACAAATGACAGCAATTCCCCGTTGCGAGAAAGTAGTCCCGAAAACATTCACGATGCGCTGACCTCCGCTGGCTGAGCGAGCGTTGGGTTGGCTGTGTCCCCCACGAGCCACCCGTCCCGCAGTTGAATGGTGCGGCTTCCGTATGCCGCATTCGCTTCCGAGTGTGTGACCTGCACGATCGTGGTTCCCTGCTCGTTCAGTCCGCGGAAGAGTTCCATGATTTCCTTGGCCTGGACGGAATGCAGGTTGCCGGTGGGCTCGTCGGCAAGCAACAGCGGCGGTTTGTGGATCACGGCCCGCGCGATTCCTACGAGTTGCTGTTGTCCCCCGGAGAGCTGGCTGGGATACAGATCCTTCTTGGCCACGATCTGGAAGCGATCGAGAGTATCCGCCACCAAGCTCTGCCGCTGATTCCTCGGAATGTCCTTATAAGAAAGAGGCAAGTCGATGTTTTCCTGCACGGTGAGGTCATCGAGCAGGTGGTAGCTCTGGAAGACCATTCCAATATTCTTCTTCGCCAGTTCGGCTCGCTGCTTACGTTTCAGAACGTGAACACCTTGCTCGCGAAACCAGTACTCGCCTTCCCATTGGTCATCGAGAAGAGCAAGCACGTTGAGCAGCGATGACTTTCCCGCTCCGGAAGGTCCCATGACGGTGATGAACTCGCCTTCGCGAATGTCGAGGTTCACGCGGCGCAGCACCCAGGTTCGTCCTGCGCCAGACTTGTAACTGCGGTCGATGTTTTTTAGTTGGATCATCTCACTCTCGTTTCATGAATCTGGATTTCTATTCGTAGCGCAGCGCCACCATGGGATCGGTCTTAGTCGCCCGGCGGGCAGGTACGTAACAGGCAGTCAACGCGACCAGAGCAAGCATCGCTCCAACCGCCACAAACACGAAAGGATCGTTAGCTCGGACTCCGTAGAGCAGACCAGTAATGAGCCGGGCCAAGGCGAGCGCTCCAATGATCCCGATGACCTCGCCTATAATCACCAACCGGGTTCCCTGACCGAGAATCAGTCGCAGAACGTCCCCACGCCTCGCACCCAGAGCCATGCGAATTCCAATCTCCTGCGTCCGCTGTGCCACGGTGTAGGCTGTTAACCCATACAGGCCTACCGCCGTGAGAACCAAAGCCAGTGTGGAAAATCCAGCGAGCAACAGCGTACTTGATCGTCGCAACGTCACCGACTGTGCGGCCAGCCGACTCACCGGGAAGGCGTCGAAAACCGGCTGATCTTTATCCATGTCCCAGATGGCTTGCTCGGAAGACTTGAGTAGTGCAGAAGGGTCCCCGGTAGTACGAACAGCAAAAGCTAGAAGGGGAAACGAAACCTGACTCAGAGGACGATAGAGATCGGCATGCACGGGTTGATCGGGCCCAAATGCTTTTACATCGGACACCAGTCCAACAATCCGCCAGCGGTCCGGATGTTCAGCGCTGCCGAGGTTCAAAACCTTCCCGAGAGGGTCTTCCGCGCCAAAATAGCGGCTGGCGAGCGCGGAGTTGACAATAGCTACCTTTTCCGAGTCGGAGCGATCAGAGGCCGCGAACTCGCGTCCCCGAAGCAACGCCATTCCCATTGTCGAGAAATACGTGGGGGTGATCAGGCGATTATCCGCCAACGGCTTAACATCAGCATTCGTTAGGGCATGCCCGTCGATCAGGAAATCTACCGTGCCCCAGAAACCCGTGAGCGGAAGGAAGTTGGTGGCAGCCACGGATTGTACACCGGGTAGAGTTTGGAGCCAGCCTATCACGCCACTCACAAAGGCCTGGCGCTTTTCGGGTGGAACCTCAGGATAGCGATTCGGAGGCAGGAAAATCTCCAGGGCAAGGAGATGATCTGGACGAAAACCAATGTCGCCTCCGGCCACAACCCAGAAGCTCTTCACAAACAGTCCCGCCCCAGTCAACAACACCAGCGAAAGTGTAAATTCCGCCACGATGAGCGCACGACGCAAGCGAGCGGAACGCGAACCGTCGATGAGACTCCGGCTCGATTCCTTGAGGACATCATTGGCATTGGCGCGGGCCGATTGCATGGCGGGTGCGCCGCCGAAAACCATCACGGTGAATAGAGTGACACCAACTGCAAACCACAGCACACTCGCATTGATCGGAATGGATTCGACTTTTGGAATACTCAGATTGGCGACGTTGTTAGGGAAAATCCCCAACAGGAGATGAGTACACCAGAACGCGAGAAGTACCCCCAGAACGCCGCCAAGCAGTGCGAGGAGCAGGCTCTCGGTCAGGGATTGTCTCAGCAGGCGGACACGGCCCGCGCCGAGGGCCACCCGTATGGAGACTTCCTTCCGTCGACCGGCGGACCGTGCCAGCAGAAGGCTGGCGAGATTCGCGCACGCAATGCAGAGCACAAAGCCCACCGCACCCAGCAGAACCAGAAGTGGCATGCGAATGTCGCCCGTCAATTGCCGGCGAAGGGGCTCGACCACCACTTCGTTGCCAGCATCCGTATCGGGATGCGCAGCAGCAATCTGGCGCTCAAGGGCGATCATCCGGGTCTGCGCTTCTGCGGGCGAGAACCCAGGCTTTAGACGACCAATCACACGAATGTAATGATGCTCATAGTCGCCGGAAACTGAGGGCGACAATGCCAGCGGCATCCAGAGCTCAGTCTGCGGCGGGTAGTTGAAATCCGGCGGCATTACGCCGATCACGGTATAGGGCTTGGCATTGAGTGTGATTGATCTTCCAAGAATCTGCGGATCGCCTTGCAATGTGCTGCGCCACATTTTGTCGCTGATTACAGCCACACTCGGTCCACGAGTTGCCTCATCGTCGGTAAATGTTCGACCCAGCCTGGGAGCGACTCCAAGAATTCGAAAATAGTTTGGGGTGAAGGCGTAGCCGAGCGTTAATTTCGGTTCTCCCGCACCGGTGAGCGTCACCTCGTTGTCATAAGAAGCGGCGACGTCCTCAAAAACGTCATTCTTATTCTTCCAGTCGTTGAAATCGCCCGCGGAAATTGCGCTAAGTTCGTCACCACGGGACGGATTGCTGCCCCAGACCATCGCCAGGCGGTCTACGTTCTGGTATGGGAGATGAGCGAGCAAGACGGTGTTGACGACGGAGAAAATCGCCGTATTCGCCCCGATACCCAAGGCCAGTGTAATCACCGCGACCGCCGTGAATCCGGGGCTCTTGCGCAACTGGCGCAGAGCATAACGAACATCCTGCAACCATCCATTCATAGCAAAACTCCAGGTTGTTACTCGTAACGCAACGCCACTGTCGGATTTGTCTGTGCCGCCCGGCGCGCCGGCAGGAGAGCAGATGCCAGTGCGACTGCGGCGACCAGCACCGTTGCCACAACGAGCGTCAGCGGATCGCTGCTCGAAATGCCGAACAATTGGCTGCGAGCTGCGCGAGTGAGCAGCAGCGAAGCCGGCAGTGCGACCGCGATGCTGATCCCGGCTAGCCACAGCACTTCGACCAGCACCATGCGCATCACGGAAGTGCGGCCGGCTCCGAGAGCGATGCGAATGCCAATCTCGCGCGTCCGTTGCGCCGTTGAATAAGCCAGGACACCGTAGAGGCCAACAGCGGCCATGAGCACCGCGAGCAAGCCGAAGGCGGACGCCAGAATCGCGATCACCCGCTCATTCGTCAGAATGTCGTCGACTTGTTCTTCCATGGTTCGGAAAGTGTCCAGAACAAGCTTGGAGTCAAGGGTCTGCATCGCACTCCGGATGGTAGCTTCCGCGCTTTCCGGAGACTGCCAGTTGCGAACATAGAAAGTCATGGCGCCCAGACTTGATTCCTGAAGATACGGAGTAAACGTGGTGCGTGTAATCTCCTGGCGAACTCCGGTGTGTTTTGCGTCCTTCACTACGCCGATGATCTCAGTGTCGATTGAGACGTGCCCTCCGCCCTTACCGTAATAGTGCCCGACGGCGAGTTGCGGCTCTCCGAAATAGTGGCGAGCGAAACTTTCGTTCACCACCGCGACCTTGTGGCTGGCATCACGATCCTGGTCGGTAAACTCGCGGCCGGCCAAGAGTGGCATCCCCATCGTCGTGAAGTAGCCGGGACTTACGCGGGGCGATTCCACGTTCATGTCTTCGTTTTCTTTTTCGGTGTATCCGGCAAGCGTGATGTTGTTCGACGTATTCGTATCCGCCAGTTCTCGATCTGTCGTGCCTGCGACGGAGCGCACTCCCGGCAGTCCCGCCAGCGTTTGCAGCACTCGCGTATCCAGATCTCGGGTTTGATCGGGTCGATATCCCGCAAGTGTCGCCTGAATGCCGAAGGTCACCAGATGATCGGTTTCGAAACCGACATTCAACGACTTGAGGTTGTGCAAAGTGCGTACGAACAGGCCCGCACCGACCAGCACGAGAACGCTCAATCCGATCTGGACTGCGACCGAAAGGCGCCGGAAGCGCAGCGGTCCACTGCCAGCCGTCATGGCCTGCTGCTTCAGCGCAGGCGCCAGATTCGGGCGCCAGAACTGTGCCGCGGGGGCGAGACTGAAAAGGAGACTGACCAACAGGGCCAGAGAAAAATTGAACAACAGGATCCGCAAATCCGGATGCGAGGAAAATGGGAGATCTCCGGCCATCCGGCTCCACATCATATTGATGAGCGAGGCTGAGATGCGAGGCGCAATCAAGATTCCAAGCGTGCCCCCCGCCAAGCCGAGCAACAAGCCTTCGACCAACAACTGCTGCACCACGCGTGCGCGCTTGGCTCCCAACGCGTAGCGGACTGACATTTCGCGCATCCGCCCCGCGGCCCGAACCAGCAGGAGGCTGCCCACGTTGGCGCAAGCCATCAGGGCCACCAGTCCTACCATGCCCATGATGATGAGCAGCGGCTCTCGAATGTCGCTGCGCAGAGGAGAGAATCCTTTGGCTCCGTCATGCACGAACAGATGCGACTTGGTCAGAAAACTTTCCTTGAAGTGCTCCGAGCTGTGGCCCCTCTGTTTCAACTCGTCGGCGCGAATGGAGTACCAGAGAGGGTTGATACCTGCTTCGGCCTGCTGCCGGCTGAGCCCAGGCTTGAGCTTTCCGATGATGTTGAGCCAGCGGGACGTGCGATCCAGGAGATCAGTGATCCCCGGCCTTATCTCGGCTTTCATCGTCATGGTCAGAAACAGGTCGGGAGTGTCGCCCATCACCACGCTGTGAAAACTGGGCGGCGCTACTCCGAGGACGGTGAAGGGACGGCCGTTGATCAGAATGCTCTGGTTCACAACGGCCGGGTCCGCGCCAAAGCGGCGTTGCCAGTAACTGAAGCTCAAGACCGTTACCGGATTCGCGTCGGGCACCACGTCGTCGGATGCAACGAACATGCGACCCAGAGCGGGCTGCACACCCAGTACATCAAAATAGTTTCCCGTAACCAATTCGCCAGCGACCAGTTCGGGCTGGTTACGCCATTGCACTCCCACGTCTACTTTGTCGGTGGCGATTAGGCCACTGAAAACGGAATTGTGGTCGCGAAGATCGCGATACATGGGATACGAGAAAGAAAAGTTCTCATCCGTGCGAGAACTGGTGTGGCCGTTGAAACTCCCCAGCGACTGCAAAATCACGAGGCGATCGGCATCTTTCACCGGTAAGGTGCGCAGAAGCGCCTGGTCGAGCAGGCTAAAGATGGCAGTGTTCGCGCCGATGCCGAGCGCAAGCGTGATGATAGTAACTGCGGCAAAGCCCGGCGCTTTCGCCAACTGCCGCAACGCGTAACGAAGGTCTTGAGGGAATCCCGTAATCATCTGTCTCAATCTCCTACTCGTAGCGCAACGCAACCATGGGATCGATCCTCGCCGCACGTCGGGCGGGGAAGTAGCTGGCCACAAGGGCAACACAGAGCAAAAGGATCGCCACGGCCGCGAACGTTACTGGATCGGTGGAACGGACGCTAAACAGGAAACTGGCCAACACTCGGGTTGCGGCCAAAGATCCGGCTAGACCAAGAGCGGTTCCCAGCAACGCCAGAATCAATCCGCGCCCCACCACCTGCAGAAACACGTCAAGCGATCTCGCACCCAGCGCCATGCGCACGCCAATTTCATGGGTCCGCTCCGCAACCCAGTAGCTGACAACTCCATAAAGTCCCACCGCCGCGAGCAACAAAGCCGCACCCGCGAACAGTCCCAACAAAAGCGCTGCGATTCGAGGTTGCGCAATCGAGTGCGACCGGACCTGGTCGAGAGTGATCGGATTTGACAGGGGCTGATCCTTATCAACAGACCACACAGCCTGCTCAACCGACGGGAAGAGTTTCACTGGATTCGAGTTGGCGCGCACCAGCAAACTCAAGTACGGCCACTGAAATGGATCTTGCAGGTAGGACATGTACACTTCGGGCTCAGAGTCTGCCCGCAGACCCATTTGGCGAACGTCGCCGGCGACACCGACGATCGAGTACCAGGTTTTGTTGTCTGTCGTGATACGCCGGCCAATCGGATTCTGGTTGGGCCAATAGCGCCGCGCCATCGCTTGATTGACTACGATCGCCATCGGCGTGCCGTCAGCATCAGTGTCAGCAAAGTCGCGCCCTTCAGTCAGTGGGATGCCCAAGGTGGTGAAGTAGCCGGGACCGACAATGTTGAAGCGAACACTCGGCTTCCTCTCCGGTGGATCCGGAACCCCTTCGATGCTGAAGCCAAGGCTGTCTTCGTTCTGAGTAAGGGGCACATCGGCTACTACCGCCGCGGATTGCACACCCGGCAACCGCTCGACTCGCTGCAGTATCTGGCTGAACAAAGCCGCTCGCGTCGCGGTATGAGAGTACTTGGTGGTCGTGAGCGAGAGGTCGATCGCCATCACGTTCTCCGTCCGTACGCCGGAATCGACGCGGGTCAGGAGTATGAGACTCCTGATCAAGAGTCCTGCACAGGACAGGAGCACGAGCGCGAGAGCGACCTCCGATACGACCAGCGCGCCGCGGAAGCGTTTGTGCGCCGTGCCAGATCCCACACTGCGGCTTCCTTCTTTCAATCCTTCGCTGAGATTGACCTTCGAAGCGAAAAGAGCTGGAAGAAGTCCTGAAATTAAACCGGTCGTGATTGATATCGCGGCTGCGAAGGCGAGCACCTGGAGATTGGTCCCGATTGCTTCCGTTCCGCGGATCGAGAAAGTCTGGGTCAGAAGCCGCACCAGCAAGCTCACGCCCCAGCCAGCAAATACGAGACCCACAGCGCCGCCTGCCAGGCCGATTATCAAACTCTCTGTGAGGAACGGGCGCATCAAGCACAGGCGGCCGGCGCCCAGAGAAGCGCGGACCGCCACTTCTCTTTGTCGCGAACTCGCCCGCCCAAGAAAGAGATTGGCGACGTTCGCACATGTGATCAACAGCACTAATCCAACAGCGCCGAGGAGAATCATCAGGGCAGGACGGTAGTCGCTCACAAAGGAAGCCTGCAACGATTGGACGGAAACTCCCTGGTCCTTATCTTCTTTGTATTGCCCCGCAAGGCGGCGAGCGAGTGTATCCAAGTCGGCTTGGGCTGACAGCATCGTCGTATCGAACTTGAGACGGCCGAACACATATAGAAAGCCATGGGTACGGCGCATATCCGGCGGTAGAGGGAGGACTACGCCGCCCCTGTGCTTGTCGGGAGGAAAATCGAACGACGAGGGCAGAACACCGATCACCGTGTAGCTTTCGTCGTCGAGCCTGACACTTCGACCGAGAACGCCCGGATCGCTCCCGAAGTGGCTTTGCCAAAGGTCCGAACTGAGAAGCACGACGTGATTGCGCCCGAGTGCGTGTTCATCGCTTGTGAACGAACGTCCGAGGATCGGGTTCACATCCAACAACTCGAAGAACTTGGGGGTGATCATCAGGCCCCGGATCCGCTCTGGATGATCGCCGCCGGAAAGATTGAAGGACTGGGGCCTGTACGCCGCCATCTGCTGGAAACTGTGGTTCTGATCGGCCCAATCTTTGAAATCGGGATACGAACTCACATCTCTGGACGACCGGTCGGAAGTGGACCACACGCGCGCCAGTTGGTTCGAATTGCGATACGGCAATGGCCGCAGGAGAATGCCTTGCACCACACTGAAGATGGCGGTGTTAGCACCAATTCCCAAAGCCAGGGTGAGCACGGCAACAAGCGCGAAGCCCGGGCTCTTGCGCAGTTGGCGCAGGGCATAACGTATGTCCTGGATTAGACCATTCATTCTTCTCGTCTCCTACTCGTAACGCAACGCCACCATGGGATCAACTTTTGCCGCCTTGTTCGCGGGCAAGTAGCACGCGAGGAGAGCAGCCATGAACAGCATAACGGCGACCGCACTGAACGCTGCTACATCAATCGTCCCCACCCCGTACAACAATCCGCGCATAGCGCGACCAACAAAACACGCTCCCACCAGGCCCAGGCCAAGGCCGATAGCCGCTAAGAGAATGCCCTCTTTCAGAATCAGGCCGAGCACGTGATCCTGGCTCGCGCCCAGAGCCATTCGCAATCCGATTTCGTGGGTGCGCTGCGCTACGGCGAAGGCCATGACGCCGTAGATGCCGATCGCGGCCAGCACCAGCGCCACCGTTGCGAAGCTGATATAGAGCCCGGTCGTAAACCGATCTCCCACCAAGGACTCGCTGACGATCTGGTCCATGGTCCTTACATTGGCCAAGGCCAGGTCGGCGTCGACGGAGTGTACAGCGCCGGCGATGCTCTTGGTCATCAGCGCTGGGTCGCCGGTGGTTCGCACTGCCATGGAAGCTTGCGGCCAGGGACTCTGCGCGAAAGGAACATCAATCTCCGGAAAACCAGTGCTGCGAATGCCGCCGTTATGGGTATTTCGATACACCCCGACGATCTGCCACTCGACCGGCGGTCCTAGCTTGGTCACACCCGGAATCAGTTGCTCGACCAAGATGCGCTGGGTCAACGGATCCACTCCGGAAAGATAGCGGTTGACGAAAGTCTCATTCACGATCGCGACTCGCACGCTGCTGGCAGTGTCCTGATCGGTGAACGCCCGGCCCTTCGCCATCTGGATCGCGAAGGTCTGGAAGAATCCGGGAGTAACCATCTGGAAACCGGCGCCCGGGCGAGCAGACGGATCTGCGACCGGCTTGCCTGCGATGGTGAATGGCATTCCGAAATTCGTGCCTTGCAGGGGCATGCCAGTCGCGGCTTCGGCACGGATCACTCCCGGCAGCGACTCAATTCGCTCCACGAGTTGCTTGTAATACGCAACGATCTGCTCGGGTTGCGTGAGCCGCTTCTCCGGCACAGGAAGGCTGAAGGTGAGAATGTGATCCGTGCGGAAACCGGGATCGACGCGAGCGAGGTTCCAGAAGCTGTGGATGGCAAGGCCTGCGCCGGCCAGCAAGGTCAACGCCAGAGCAAATTCGCCGACCACGAGAGACCTGCGAAGCTGATGCCTTGCGGCGCTGGTGCCCGAGCGCCCGCCCTCTTTCAGTGTCTCATTGGGATCGACGCGCGAGGCTTGCCATGCTGGAGCGCAACCGAACAGCATACCTGCGATCGTAGTAGCCAACAGGGTGAATAACAGAACCGGGATATTCAGGGTTACATCTGCCTCCGAAGGAAGGGTGAATGGCGGCATCTTCGCCAGCATGACCCGAATCATCACGGCTCCGAGCGCAATACCCAGCGCACCACCGAGAACCGACAGCACCAGGCTCTCGGTCAGGAACTGGCTGAACACGTGCCCTCGGGTGGCGCCCAGCGAAGTGCGCACCGCTACTTCCTTCAGCCGCGTCGTTCCCCTGGCGAGTACCAGGTTGGCAACATTCCCGCAGGCAATGAGGAGGATAAAACCAACCCCGCCCATCAACAGCCAGAGCGTTTGCTTCGCCTCCTTGGGGAAAAAGTCGTTGTGAAGTTGTTCCACGCTGGCACCCCAGCCCTTGTTGCTTTGCGGGTGGTCTTGTGCAATGCGGTTGGTCACCACTTCCATGTCGGCCTGTGCCTGGGACAATGAGACGCCTGGCTTCATGCGGGCCATGACCAGCAGCCAGTGAAAGTCGTGATTGATTTGCTCAGGTTTGAAAGCCAGCGGCACGACAAACTGGGACTCGAGTCGGTCGGTCTGTCCCGGAGCCAGCACTCCCACCACCGTGTACGGCTCGCTGTTCATCTGGATCGGTTTGCCGATGATGTTGCGGTCGGCCCCGAGATGTTCCCAAAGCCGATGGGTGAGAATGACCACGTGGTCCTTACCGGGTACTCCCTCTTCGGGGAGAAGATCCCGCCCCATCAGAAAGGTGTTTCCGGTCATGCGGAGAAATCCTGGAGTCTCCGCGCTTCCGTTAATCTGTTCCGGTTGATCGGCGGTCGCGAAATTAAAGTTGGCGCCGCTCCATGCATTGATGTCCTGGAAAGCCTTGTTCTGCCCCTTCCAATCCAGATAATCGCCGGCCGAAACTACGTTGTTACCACCCTGAATCTTCGACCACACCATCACCAGCTGATCGGGATTGGGATACGGCATGGGAGCCAGCAGCACCGCGTAAATTACGCTGAAAATGGCAGTGTTCGCGCCAATGCCCAGAGCAAGCGTGAGCGCGGCGATGAGGGTGAAGCCGGGGTTCTTCCGCAGCAATCGAATACTGTAGCGAGCATTCTGCCGGAGTGTTTTCATAAGTCTCCTACTCGTATCTCAGGGCCACCATGGGGTCGACTTTTGCCGCCCGGCGAGCGGGCCAGTACGCGGCAAACAACGCGACGCCGAGCAGCAGCACCGACACCAGCACGGTCGTGGGTATGTCGAAGCGGCTCACGTGATAAAGGCTCGCCTGCAGCAGCCGGGTGGTCACTAAAGACAGTGCCAGACCCAATCCGCAGCCGACCACCCCAACCTGTGCCGCGCGTCTTAGCACCTGCCAGTAGATGGTGCTCCGCTCCGCTCCCAGAGCCATGCGCACTCCGAACTCCCGCGTACGTTCAGCCACCAGACATGAGATCACTCCAAAGAGCCCGATGGCCGCCAGCACCAGCGCAATCACGGCAAAGCTCCCCAACAACAGCACGGTAAAACGTCGTTGAGCCAACGACTCCGCGACCAGGTTCTCCAGAGTCGTCGTGTTATAGATGGGCAAGTCTTTGTCGACAGACCAGACTTGCCGCTGCACCTCCTGAAACAAACCCTGGTCTATTCCGTTGTTGCGCAATACAAAAGCCGTGCGCCCGCTGGCTCCGCTCTCGACCTGAAACATGGAGTCATAGATCATGGGCGGTGGGTCGGCATCAACCGCAGAGATGTGCACATCTCCCGCCACACCTACGATGGTGAATGTCGCGCGGTCGCCCCACTGAAAGCGCTGGCCGATCGGATCCTGCCCAGGCAGATATTGTTTCGCCAGGGTCTCGCTGATAATGGCCACATTCGGCGTGTCTGAACGATCGTCCTCCGTGAAATCTCTGCCCTGGAGGATTGGAATTCCCATGGTGCGGAAGTAGCCGGGACTAACGAGTGAATTTTCCGCGAAATGATAGTCGTCGGCCGCGGCGTGTTCTAGGCGGAACCCGATCTGTCGCGCATCGCTCAATGGAAGATGACTGGCCGCAGCGACTGCGTCAGTTCCCGGCAAATGTGAAAGACGCTGCAGGAGTTCCTTCTGGACAGCCTGGCGTTTCGCCGGATCGGGATAACGGCTGCGGTCAAACAGGGTCCTGACTACCAACTTGCCGCCGGGATCAAAGCCGAATGGAGACTCCAGCAATCGCTCAAAGCTGCGCAACAAAAGGCCCCCCGCCATCAGTAATACCAGGGCGGCAGCAATTTCCATGGTGGCCACCGAATTCTGCAGTCGCTGAGCGGCCCGGGCAGGTCCAATTTGCGATTTCTCTTGCAGTGATGCCTGCGGCGAGACTTGGGACATCCTCCAGGCTGGAATCACGCCGGAGAGAATCGCTGTCAACACGGAAAGCGTCAGCGCGAACAACAGGACCAGTGGGTGCAACATCACGTCGTGCAGGCGCGGCACATCGTCGGGGCCAAAACGCCTGAGCCCAGCCACCACGCCCTCCGCCAAAAGGATTCCGACGCCTGCGCCGCACACCGAGAGCAGTGCACTCTCCACCAAACACTGCCGTGCGATGCGCCCGCGGTCTGCACCGATTGCGCTGCGAATCGCCATCTCATGGCTGCGGTGATTGCCACGGGCCAGCAGCAGATTGGCAACGTTGGCGCAAGCGATCAAGAGCACGCACCCAACCGCCAAGATCAACATCGTCACGAGCGGCCGTGCTTTCTCCACAGCATGTGCCGCAAAAGCATACGTCCTCGGCTCGACCCGGATCGTCCCCGAATAGCCGTCGCGCTTCATGAAGTCGGCGGCAATGCCCTCCATATCGGCCTGCGCCTGCTCTCGGGTGACGCCCGGCTTGAGCCTGCCAACCACACCCACCCCAAACTCTCTAGTGCGATTCTCGGGACTGAGCCGGTCCGGTTCAAACGCGATCGGCACCCACAAATCGGCCATCTCGGAAAGCGGCGCTCCGTCAAACGGAAAACGGAAGGAGGGTGGCATCACGCCGATCACGGTGTAGGGGTGCTCATCGAGCCTAACGCTTTCGCCCAGAATGTTCGGATCGCCGTCGTACTCGTGCTCCCAAAGGTCGTGAGAGAGCACGACGACATTTCCCGCCCCATAGCGATCTTCGTCCGCAGTAAAGCCACGTCCTAACTCTGGCGAAACTCCGAGGAGCGGAAACACCGACGCCGAAACGCCCGCCGCGTTGATCCGCAGCGGACGGCCTGTACCCGTGAGATTGAAGCCAGAGCTCTCGAAGGCCGCGACTTGCGAGAAAGAATGATTGTGGTCGCGATAATCCTGGTACTCTCCGGCGGCAACGCCAACTTCATCCGCAGACATTCCCGGTAGAGTTTCGGTGACGAGTACCAACTGTTCAGGCTGCTGATACGGCAAAGGCCGCAGAAGGACCGTGTCGACCACGCTGAAGATCGCCGTACTCGCGCCGATTCCGATGGCCAGGGTCAGGACCGCGATCGCGGTGAATCCGGGGTTCTTCACCAGCATTCGCCAGCCGTATCGAACGTCCTGCATCAGACTCTCCATCGGATCACCTCACTCGTAGCGTAACGCCACCCCGGGTTCGACTTTGGCCGCACGGCGAGCTGGGACATAACACGCCGCAAGCGCGACCAAGGTCAGCAGCACGGCAACTCCCGCAAACGTAAGCGGATCAGTCGCACCAACCCCATAGAGCAAACTGCTCATGAGGCGGGTGAGACCGAGCGCGACAACCAGACCGAGCGCAACCCCGAGCGCAGCCAGCTTTCCACCGCGACCTAGAATTAAACGCAAAATGTCCTGTGGTTGCGCGCCCAGGGCCATGCGGATGCCGATCTCATGCCCGCGTTGGCTCACGACATAAGAAATGACGCCGTAAATTCCCACCCCAGCAAGAAGCAGGGCAAACATCGCGAAGACTATCAACAGGATCATGGAGAAACGTCGCGACGCCATCGAATCGGAGATGAGAGAGCCCATGGTTTGCGCGCCAAAAATCACCTGCTGGTTGCTCATTTGAGCACTGATTTGACGAACGGAATCCAGAAGTCCTCGCGACACGTCATCGCCTCGCACCACCACGGAAGAGCCGGAGGGCGACATGGCGATAAAGTCGTCTGGCATCTGCATGCAGGGGACATACAGGTCAGAGCGAAGTGACTGCTGATCGTCGGTATCCAAGCCCCACTGCTTGACGTGTCCGACCACGCCGACAATCTCCGCCGGCCGAGGAAACAGGTTTATGTTGATGCGTTTGCCAATGGCATTCCGATTGGGAAAATACTTCTGAGCAAAGATTTCATCGACCACGACGACGAGAGGAGAGTGCTCGTTGTCCTGAGGACTAAAGAACCGGCCGCGCAGCAGGGGAATTCCCATCGCCTTCAGGTAGTCCGGCTCGACGATATAGTCGATGGCCCAATTCATATCGCTTTCATTTGAAGGTTTCGGCTGACCCTCGAGCCAAAACAGTTGCTCGTCATCGCTGCTGAGAGGAATCGCCCCCCAGGTCTGAGAAACTGCCTGAACTCCGTGGACGGAAGAAAGTTTGTCATCAAACTCGCGAAAGGCAGCGCGGATCGCATCGGGTTGCGCTCCCATCATCGCCGGCGGAAGGGAAAGCCCAAAGGTAAGCACGTTGTGCGGATTGAAACCCGGATCGACGCTCCACAGCTTGATCAGACTGCGGATGGTCAGTCCCGCCCCGATCAAAAGGACTAACGCGAGCGCCATTTCGACCACAACAAATGCGCCTTGCGTTCGATGGCGCGCTCCGCTCGCTCCCCGGCCACCTTGCTTGAGTGTTTCGTGCAGATCGGGATGGGAGGTTCTGAGCGCGGGTATAAGACCAAAAAGAACTCCGGCCAGCAATGAAATGCCGGCAGTGAAGATCAGCACGTGGACATCAAGGCCGACTTGCTCGGCGCGAGGAAGAGCCGCGGGCAAAACGCCCAGGGCGGCACGTGTTCCCCAAGCTGCCAGGAGCAAGCCGAATGCTCCACCCACCATGGCCAGCAATATGCTCTCCGTGAGCAACTGACGAAGCACTCGCCCTTGTGTGGCTCCCAGTGCTGCACGAACTGCGAATTCGCGGGCTCGGCTAGTCGATCGGGCCAGCATCAGATTCGCGACATTCACGCACGCAATCAGAAGCACAAAGGCGACCGCGGCCAGAAGTACAAGCAGGAGAGGCTTCACATGACCGACCATCTGCTGCTTCAGCGGGGTAATCATGGCTGTGATGCCTTTGTCGGCGTCCGGAAAAGCTTCCGCGAGATCTCTGGTAACTCCCGCCATGTCCGCACGGGCTTGCTCTATCGTTATTCCGGGCTTCAGCCGCGCGATGCCGTGGATTCCTAACCCGGCGCCGCGACGAAGCAGCAGCGGATTACTCCACTGCACAATGGGCACATACACATTCGCCTCGCGGAAACCGGGAATCAGCAGGTGGAAGTTCGCGGGAATGATTCCCACGATGGTGTAGTCCTTGGCATCCAGGGTGATGCTCTTTCCTAAAACGTCTGGCGCCGAACTGAACTTGCGCTGCCACAGTCCCGCGCTGATGAGCGCGACCGGACCCGCTCCGACCTGGTCTTCATCCTGGGCAAAAGTGCGGCCCATTATCGGCCTCACACCCAGCACGGGGAAGAAATCTGACGAAACAAATTCTCCGGCCACTTGTTCCGCCTCGCCAATGCCGACCAGGCTGAAGGCGTATGTGCGCCCGATGGCCATTGCCGAGAACGTGTGGTTATCCTTCTGCCAGTCGCGAAAATTCGGATAGGAGACCGATCCGCCCTCAAAATTAGGCTTGTTCTCGTGAAGTGTCACTAGCTTCTCTGGCTCCGGAAAAGGCACCGGGCTCAGCAACACGCCGTTAATGACTGAGAACAGCGCTGTATTGGCCCCGATGCCTAGAGCGAGAGTTACAACAGTCACCGAAGTGAAGAGGGGACTCTTTGCCAGCATGCGAAATCCGTAGCGCAGATCCTGAAGTAGACTTTCCATATTCAGCCCTGAAGGTTCATTCGTATCGCAATGCGACCATGGGATCGATACGGGCCGCACGCCATGCCGGGACTCCGCACGCGATCATCGATACAGCGCCCAGCAGTGCGATCACGCCAAAATACGTGGGCGGATCAAGAGGTGACACATCGAATAGCAGCGCGGCGATGGCCTGACTCGCCGCCGCGGCCCCGAGCAGCCCGAGTGCGACGCCGATCCCGGCAAGGGTCATCCCCTGGCGAATTACCAACGCGAGAATGTCACGGCGCGACGCGCCCAGAGCCGATCGCACTCCGATCTCTCGCGTTCGCTCGCTGACGCTGCCCGAAAGGACGCCATAGATGCCGGTCGCCGCCAATATCAATGACACTAGGCCAAAGGCCTGGAATAGGATCAGCACAAAGCTTCGCTCGGCCGCTGACGCGGCGAGCAGGCTTTCCATGGTGGCGACGCGGACGATCGGCTGATCCCGGTCCACCGACCAGATCGCGTTCTTGATGGCAGGGGTAAGTGCGGCCTCTTCCCCGCGTGCACGGACTACCAAGGAGAGCGTTCCGTCCGCCCAATGCCACTGCGTGGTAGTGGCGTAGACCGCGTCAGAGTCGCCCAGGGCTAGCGACAATTGCTTCACGTCGCCCACCACGCCAACGATGGTGAACCGCGTCGCACTAGCTCCCCCGCCAACCTGAACACGCTTTCCAATTGGGTTCTGATCGGGGAATCTGCGCCTGGCCAACGACTCGCTGATCAAGATCACCCGCGGCGCATCCGCCGTGTCCTGCGCGTCGAGCTGACGGCCGCGACGCAGCGGAATACCGAGCGTTTCGAAATAACCCGACGTCACCGCGTATCGAAATACCGGGTAGCCGACCTCGGGATCGTCGTTCTCGAAGTGCGCGCCATACACATCGGAGTCTCCGCTCAGCGGCAACTGGCTGGTAAAGGCGGCCGCTGTGACTCCCGGGACAGCGCGCACCGCGTCGAGAGCCTGAGAGAAGAACTGATGACAGACGCGGTCATCGTCGTACCGGCGTCCGTACGTTTGTACCTGCATGGTGAGCACGCGGGAGCCCTCGAAGCCCGGAGGCACCGCGAACAGCCGCCGCAAACTGTGGAGCAGCAGTCCCGAGCTCACCAGCACCACCAGCGCGAGCGCGATCTCGGCAATCGCAAACATGCGGCGAGTTAGCTGATGAGTTCCGGCGGTGCGCTGCGAGTTTTCCTGCACTCCCAAATGCAGGTCGCTTCGGGAGGCGTGACGAGCCGGAATTAGTCCGACCGCCAGGCCGATGAGCGCCGTGATGCCGAGCGCAAAAATGAATGCAGTGCGGTCGAGGCGGATCGCGGTTACTCGCGGTAACTCAGGTGGACTGAGCGCCACCAGTGCACGTATGCCCGCTTGCGCCACCATCAATCCGACAGCACTGCCCAGGATGGCAAGCAACAGGCTCTCGGTAATCAGTTGCCGGATTAGTCGCGGTCGTCCCGCGCCCAGTGCGATACGCATCGAGAATTCACTGCGGCGCTGCGCGCTCCGAGCCAGCAAGAGGTTCGTCACATTCACGCAGGCAATCAGCAGGACCAGAAGCACCGCCCCGAAAACGGCAAGCAGCGCGGGCTTGACACCGCGCGTGACTTCGTCCTGCAGCGAGTTCACGATGAGCCCGTGCACAAGAGACACAAAACGTGGGCGCGGAAATTCCGGCACCGGTGTGTGCGCGATCCAACTGAGATCACTCCGGGCCTGTTCAATGCTGACGCCCATCCGCAGTCTTCCCACCATCCGCAGGTGATGGCCCCATTCTCTGGACTGAACTGAGGCGATATTGCCCGAGTCGTATTGCAAGGGAGACCAGACCTCGGCCGAGGGCGCCATGACGTTGTCAAACGCACTCGGCATCACACCGATGACGGTATAGCTCTCACCATCGAGTCTGACCGGTTGACCGATGATCGTCCTGTCGCCCCCGAATCGCCGCCGCCACAGCCCGTTGCTGAGGATCACTACTTTTGGGCCGTTGAGCACATCGTCCGAAGCCTGGAAGTCCCGTCCCAGAGCCGGCGACACGCCCAGCGAGCGGAGATAGCCTGCGCTCACCTGTTGGCCATCGAATCGCTCCGGTTGATCCCCGCCCGTCAGGGTCGGCTGCCACGGTTTCACTACGGCGACCGCCTCAAAGGAACGACTCCGCTCCGCGACCTCGCGATACGTATGGAAAGCTTGGGGAATGCGCGAGCCGTCCTCCCCCGCGTACCAGATCATCATGATCCGGCTGGCATTCGGATACGGCAACGGCTCGAACAGAATCGGGTTAATCGTGCTGAAGATAGCCGTCGTGCCCCCAATGCCGAGCGCCAGTATCACGATCGCCGTGCAGGCGAACCCGGGGCTCTTGCGCAGTTGCCGCACCGCGTAGCGAAGGTCTTGCAGCCACCCGTTCATTGTTCGCCTCCCACTACTCGTACCTCAGAGCCACCATGGGGTCGATCTTCGTCGCGCGCCGCGTAGGAATATAAGTGGCCACGCACGCAATGCTGGCCAGTAAAACTGAAACTCCCACGTAGGTAATTGGGTCGCTGGGCGTAATGCCCACGAGAAAGTCGCTGACCAGGCGACCCGCGGCGAGCGCGGTGAGCAAGCCAATAGTCAGGCCTGATGCGACAATCATTGCGCCCTGGCGTCCGATCATCTGGAGAATGTCGCGCGGCTGAGCCCCCAGCGCGATGCGAACACCAATCTCTTGAGTGCGTTGGCTGACGGCGTATGACATCACTCCGTACACGCCAACCACGGCCAGAATCAGCCCTAGTAATCCCAACGCCGCAGCCAGGCTCGCTCCGACTTCAAAGAATAACAAGCCATTGCCGCCATGAAGGGCTTCTGTCATCGTGCGCACGCCGTAGACTGGAATCGCCGGCGCCAGTGACCCTGCGATTGCTCTTACTTCGGCGACCATGTCCTGAGCACTTCGCTCCGTGCGTATCTGCAGCGTCTCCGTCGAAGCGTAACTCTGCGCGGCCGGCAGATAGAAGATCGGTTCGAAGGACCCATACAGCTGGCTCATTCGGCTGTTCTGCACCACTCCCACAATCGTCGTGGGATGCTTGGGATCAGAGGTCATCACGAAAGACTTGCCCAATGCATCCTGGCCCGGCCAATAACGATCCGCCATGGCCTGGTTGAGCACAGCAACGCGCGGTGAGTTTTCGTTATCTGCCTCGGTGAAATCGCGGCCGCGGTTCAGCACCATGCGCATGGTCGTGAAATAGTCCGAAGACACAGCGTCGAGTTCAGCGTGAGGCGCTTCCAGGTTCGAGGTAGTTGCGTATCCGGGAATCACCAAGTCGCTGCCCTGGACGGAGTCGCTCAACGGAACGACCGATGCCAGGCTGGCAGACTGTACTCCCGACAGAGCGCGCGTGCGCTCCAGAATCGCTCGATAGAAAGTGCGGCCCTGCGACTCCGTATAGCCGATCTCGTTCGGGTCGAGCGTTAAGTTGAGGACATGCTGAGGGTCGAACCCCAAATCGCTGCTCTGGACACCGCGAAGACTGCGCACAAACAGTCCTGCAACGATCAGCAAGGTCAGCGACCCGCCAACCTGGACGGCGACCAGGACGTCGCGCAAGCGCTGGCGTCCACCAGTCGATGTGCGTCCGCCTTCGTGCAGAACTTCCCGCAAGTTGCCATGCCAGACGCGGACCGCAGGCACGACAACAACGAACGCCGCGGTTGCCGCCGCCACCGCGAAGGCATACGCGAAAACATGCCAGTTGAACTCGAAATCAAGGACGATCGGCAACTCACTCTGCAAGGGCAGAGAGCCGAACAGGCGTGCTCCGCTCAAGCCAAGCAGAACTCCTACACCGCAGCTGAGAGCTGCCACGAACAGACTCTCCGTGAGGAGTTGGCGAACTAACCGGCCACTTCCTGCGCCCAGTGCGGCACGCACCGCCATCTCGCGCTGGCGCGCGGCCGCACGCACAAGGAAAAGGTTCGCGACGTTTACGCAGGCCAGGGCCAGTACCAGGGCAGCCAGCCCCAGGAACAGAGCTGCCAGCTTGGGAAAAGGATTCGGCCCGCTTATGATTCCCGGCGGCCGCAACGGAGTGGCACTCAGTTCGCCAATCCCGCGATCTCTCGGAAATTGCTTCAGCAGACGCTGGCCCACGACAGCGAGTTCGGGCTGGACTTGTTTGGCATTCGCGCTGGGCTTCACTCGCACAATGGCGAGCATGCTGCGAGTGCCGGGATTGGCCAGGAAGTCGCCAGCCACTCCTCTCTCAATCAGGAACATACTCAGAGGAAGATAGGCCTGGATCTCGAGCAGGGGAGTCGGCCCAAGAAAAGTCTTAGGCGCAACTCCGACGATCGCAACGGGATGCCCGTTGATGGAAACAGCTTTCCCGACAATCGCAGGGTCACCAGCAAAGCGAGTCTGCCAATAGCTGTAGCTCAGAACGACAACCGGGTCCGCGCCGGCGGCCTTCCCTTCCGTGCTCAAGATGAAACGGCCCGCGGCTGGCATAAGGCCCAACACTGAGAAGAAATCGCCGCCCACATAAGCAGTCTGGACCGCTTTGGTGGTACCGTCCGCGGTCAGGCCACTTTGCGAGTTTTGCTCGCCTGCCAGACCGCCAAAAATGAATGGCGTTACGCCCGAAAAGACATCCGTGGTTTGCTTCTGAATTTCTACAAACTCGGGATAAGAGAATTGCAGTTCGGAATTTGCGCCAGGCCGCGCAAACGACAGGAAATACATCTGCTGCGGGTCCCTGATGGGCAGGGACCGCAGGACCAGCCAATCCACCATGCTGAAAATAGCAGTGTTGGCTCCAATGCCAAGCCCAAGAGTTAAGATGACGACCGAGAAAAAAGCGGGACTCTTGCGCAACTGCCGCACTGCGTAGCGAAGGTCCTGGATTATTCCTGTCATCATTCATCCTCACTCATAACGCAGTGCCGCAACAGGATTCGTTCGGGAGGCTCTAAATGCCGGTACGAATCCCGCGAACAGCGCCACCATACTCAACAGCGCGGTTGCCACCGCGAAAGTAAGCGGATCATTTGGTTGCAGGCCATAGAGCAGCGAACCGGCGCCTCGCGCGCCGGCTAGGGCAAGAACCAACCCAGCCACAATTCCAACCGTCAGCAGCAGCAATGTTTGCCGAAGGATAATTCCGACTACACTTCCCCGTGTCGCTCCCAGGGCGATGCGAATGCCGATTTCGTTCCTTCGCATCTGCGCGACATAGGAGATCACGCCATAAAGCCCGACCGTGGTCAGCAGCACGGCAAGAAATCCAAAGAACCCCGAGAGCATCGCCATCAGCCGCTCCGCGATCAGTCCATCTCGAATCTGTTCTTGGAAATCGGTGAACTCCGCTAGTACGTCTGGGTGCTTTTGGGCGAGTGTACTTTTAACTCCGGCAGCGATTGCAGCCGGAGGCATGTCCGACCGAATCATCACCATTCCCCAAGGCCCTTGCGCCGGGAACTGTGAAGCTGGCGCGAAGGTCATGGGTGGCGTCGCGCTGCGGATATCGTTGTACCGAGTGTCCGGAATGACGCCTACGATCTCGTACAGCGTTGACGGATAGTCCGGCTCCGCATTGGTCCGCAACGTTTGTCCGATCGGGTTACCACTCAGAAACTGGCGCACAAAGGTCTCGTTCACGATCGCGACGTCCGGCGAGGACGCTGTATCGTCCCGGCCGAAACCGCGGCCGCGAACGATTGGAATCTCCATTGTCTGAAAGTAATCCGGACTCACCCAGGTGAATTTCGAAGTCCCCTCCCTGGCTCCAACGCGAACGCCGTGCTCCCAGCTCCCGCCCACCAGTGGGACACGGGTTGAGATCGCAGCGCTATGCACCCCCGGAACCGAACGAATCTCATCCAGCAATTCCGTCTCGTACGATCCCCAGCGCTCCGGTGGTAAATGAGATTGCCAGAATCCCAGAAAAGCTACGGTAATCCCGCTCTCGCGCATTCCGGGGTTAAGTGTCAGCAGATTGCGAAAGCTCCTCACAAACAAGAGCGCGCCGACAAGCAGCACGAGCGAAATTGAAATTTGGGCGGCGACCATGCCTTGTTGCAATGAAAACTGCTCGCGCCCCATTGTCGTTCCCCTTCCACTCGCTCGCATCGAGGAGAGTGGCTCAGTGCGAATAGCACGCAGGGCAGGAACAAGTCCGAAAATCAGGCACGTCACGACGGTCGCTGCGGTTGCGAAAAGCAGCACACGCCAGTCCGTGACGATCTGCAGATTCACCGGGTCGCCTTGGGTCGAGATGGCCCACACCAGTGCTCGGCTCAAAAACGTTGCCAACCCCATCCCTGCAATGGCGCCGGTTCCGGCTAGCAGTACGCTTTCCAGCAACAGGTTCTGCAACACGCGTGCCCGCCCGGCTCCCAGCGCCATCCGAACCGCAATTTCACGCTCACGACGGTTCGCTCGCGCGAGCATGAGGCTGGCCAGATTGGCGCATGCAATCAATAGAACGAGTCCCGTGATCGCAAGAAGCAGCGCCAGCGATCCGTGATCATCGCGAAGGCTACTGACGCCGGTGGAAGCCGGGTATGCTGCCAGTTGGAAGCGCTTATAAGTCTCTGTCGTGCCGGGGTCGCGACCCGGCGGTACTGTGGCTTCGAAAATGCCTGCGCTTAGAGCGCTCAATTCCGCGGAAGCGCGTTGAATGGTCCAACCCGGCTTCAAGCGCCCCATGACTGACACTTCGAACACGTCGCTGCGGAATCCTTCCTTTGGCTGGCAGAATGGCAATGCGAGGTCGAAGTCCTGACCAACCGCCATTCCAAAGAAATCCGGCGGGGTCACGCCTACAATTTCCACCAGATCGTTGTTCGCTATCAAGTTGATCCCGGCGGCCAGATCCTGCCCGCCCAGTTCACGCTGCCAGTAGGAGTAGCTGGCGACCGCGCGCGTTACTGGACACATTCCCTCATCCTCGGGCATCAACAAACGGCCGCGCCAGGGACGCACGCCCAAGACAGGGAAGAAACTTCCGCTCACCCAAAGCCCATTGAAGTGCCGCATCTCGCTTCCACGGCCCACATATCTTTGATTCAGGCTCCAGGCAAACATCCCGGAAAATGCTTGCTGTTTCTCGCGAATCTCGCGCCAGAGCGGTTTCGTTAGTTCTCCGTATTGCTGATTCAGGCCCATGCCTCGGTTGCCGCCGACGATCTTCACTTCAGCAAGTTCTTGTGGATTCTGAACGGGCAGAGTGCGCAATCGAATGGCGTTGAGCAACTGGAAAATCGACGCGTTCCCTCCGATTCCCAGCGCAAGCATAAAAATTGCAACCGCCGTGAAGCCGGGGTTTTTGCGCAACTGCCGCAGCGCATAGCGAAGGTCTTGCAGCAACCCGTTCATCGTTCACCTCCCACTACTCGTACCTCAGGGCCACCATCGGATCGACTCTCGCTGCCCGCCAGGAAGGCAGAAACGCGGCAATGCAGCCCACGCACACTACGCAACATGTCGCAAGCCCGAAGCTGACGGCATCGAGTGGCGACAACTGGTAAAGCATCGACCTCAGGAAACGTGCACAGAGGAAAGCAAGGACGAAACCAGTTGCCGCGCCCGCACAGCTAATCAGAAGGCTCTCACGCATGACCATCCAGAGCACTCGGCCCCGTTGAGCTCCGAGCGCCATGCGCGTTCCAATCTCGGTTGTGCGCCGGTTCGTTCGATAGGACAGAGTGCCGTAGAGCCCGGTAGCTACCAGCAGAGCCGCCAGACCGCCGAAAAAACCACCCAGTCGCGCAAACATCTTCGGCTCTGCGTAGGATTCGTCGAACTGTTCCCGCTGCGTCATTGGGTTTTCCAGCGGGACATTGGGATCGATGTCATGAACTACCTGTCGAATCATGGGCAGCAAATTCAGTGGTTCGCCATTTGCCCTGACTTCGAGGTGCATGGTCTGGCCAGCATCCAGCGTCTGAAAGCCCGCGTAGTAGGCCATCGGTTTTGGCGCCTCATCGACACTGGTGTACTTGCTGTCCTTCACCACACCGATGATGGTCCGGTTATCACGGACCTTGTGGCCAAGCGGATTTGTGCTCGGCAGGAAGTGCTTCACAAAAGTTTCATTCACCACCACAACCGGCAGGGAGGAGGGAGTGTCCGCCTCGGAAATGTCGCGGCCTTCGACGATCGGGACTCCAAGCACATGGAAGTAGTCAGGCCCCACATTGTTGCTTCGCACGTTTGCGTCTGTTCCAAATTTCGCCGTGAGGCTGGCTCCGTCCAATGAGTCATCATTGTTATTGCTCCAGCCCGAGCCGATGCGATTCTCCATGAGCGTCGCGGATTCCACACCGGGCAGTGCGCGAATGCGGGCGAGCAGGGTGCGATAAAAAGCCAGAGTGCCCTGGGCACTCTGCGTGCTCTGCGGAGTGATTCCGAAAACCACCAGACCATCGGCATGCATTCCCAGATCTTGGGTCTCGTAATTTCGCAGCGTGCGCAGCAGAAGCCCCGCGGCAACCAGCAGCAACAGGCATATTGCCACCTGCGCCGACATTAGCGCCCTGCCACCCAGGGCCCGCCGCCGGTCTTGCGTCATATTGGTTGCGGTCGCCCGGAGCACACCCGAAACTGGCACCCGCACCGCGAGCCACAATGGCGCAACGCTAAAAGCAAGGGCGCTGATGACCGAAATACCAAGGGTGAAGAACAACACGTTGCGGTCGGGATCGAAACCTGTCTCAATTCCCGACCAGGCGGCCAAGGCGCGTGTGGCGCCGAGCGCGAATATCCAACCGAGACCGGCTCCCGCGATCACGAGTAACGAGCTCTCGGTTAGAAGTTGTTGGAAAAGGTGCGACTTTTCCGCTCCAACCGCCATTCTCAGGCTGAACTCTCGTTGCCTCGCTTCGTTGCGAGCCATGATGAGCAGAGCGACATTGGTACAGGCGATCAGCAACACAAGCGACACCAGGCCCATCAGCATGCGCACGGGCTGGCCATACTGCTGGTTGTAGCCTTCAATTCCCTTGGCTGGATCAAAGTTCAGCAACGGCTTCCAGCGCTTCGAATCAATGGTGCCGACCCCGATCTTGGCCGCTTCCCCGAACGTGGACTGCAGGGCAATTTGCGCCAGCTCAGGAGTCACATGCGACCTGAGGCGGGCCATCAGCGGGAGGCACCACCATTTCGGCGTGCCATAAACACTATTGCTGCTCGCAGGATTGCCCCACGCGTTCAATTCCGCTCGAGTCTGCAGAGGAATCCAGAAGTCCGTTGAACTGGCAGGTTCAACTCCGCGAAAACCTCGCGCAGCAATTCCGACCATCGTGAAGGGCACGTTTTTGACGAAGAAAGTGCGACCGAGGACGTCGGGATCTCGTACAAAACGCCTCGTCCAATAGTCGTAGCTGATCACCATCACCGGCGAGTGAGCTCTCTCGTCCGACAGGGAAAAACCGCGGCCGCGTAGGATTTCCGCGCTCAGCCCGGAGAAGAAGTTTCCGCTGACCTCGTCGCCCTGAGCCTCTTCTGGCGTGTCCCCGTACCGTACTGCGATCTTGCCGATACCGAGCGGAACGTAAGCAATTACGTCGTCCAGTACATCGGTGCGCTGGCGAAGCGCTTCGAAGACTGGCTCTGAGAAAGAGGTGTTGCCGTTACCGGTATTCTCCGCTCCTGGCGGCTGGTTTCCAGTGGCGATCTGCAGGTGGTAGAGCCGCTGCGGGTCACGCACGGGCAACATGCGCAGCAGAACCGCGTTCATTGCGCTGAAGACGGCCGTGTTCGCGCCAATGCCGAGCGCCAGGGTCAGGACTGCCACCACCGTGAACCCAGGACTCTTGCGCAGTTGCCGCAGCGCATAACGGAGATTCTGGACCAGGCTATTCATAAGCTACTCACTGCTCAAGCGTGCGTGTCTGCCATCAGTTTCTGCAGTTCTTCTTCCGCTACGACCTTGCCGTCGAAGAGGTGCACCTCGCGCTGGGCGTGCTTAGCAAACCGCGGATCGTGCGTCACCATGCAGATCGTCGCGCCCTCGCGGTGCAGGTTTTGCAACAACTCCATCACGGCTTCGCCGTTCCTTGAATCCAGGTTCCCGGTCGGCTCGTCCGCCAGCAGGATGGAAGGTTTCCCGCCGAGCGCGCGCGCCACGGCGACGCGCTGTTGCTGACCGCCGGAGAGCTGCGAGGGATAGTGCCGGACGCGGTGCGCCATCCCGACCCTTTCCAGCGCTTCCATCACCCGCGCCTTCCGGTCGGCGGCAGGCATTCTTTGACGGTAAGTGAGCGGAAGCTCGACGTTCTCGTACACGGTCAGATCGCCAATCAGGTTGAAACTCTGGAAGATGAATCCGATCTCCTGGTTGCGGATGCGCGAACGCTCGGCAAAATCGAGGTTCTCGACCGTCTTGCCGTTCAGTGAGTAGCGTCCCTGCGTGGGCGTGTCGAGCAATCCGATGATGGAGAGCAACGTGGACTTGCCGCATCCCGAAGGTCCCGACATGGCCACGTACTCGCCTTTGGCAATCGAGAGGTGCACGCCCGAAAGAGCGTGAGTTTCAATTTCGTCTGTGTAGAAGACTTTTGTCAGCTCCTGAATCTGGATCAACGGCTGCCCTGCTTCGCTCATGGCTTCTGCCCTCGATGTTGTTGAATTTTCGTTCTTGACTGTGCGCTGCTTACTCCAGACGGATACGGTCCGTTTTATCCCAACGTGACATGTCGGAAAGAATGACGGTGTCGCCTTCGTGAAGGCCCTCGAAAACCTGGATCGAATTCACCGATTCGCGCCCAACTTTTACTGGTACACGAGTCGCTTCTTTGCCGTCCACGTCCAGCTTGAACAAACTGATGGTGCTGTTTTCCTGACCGAACGCCGGACGGCCCACATAGAGAATGTTGTCCAGCCGTTCCAGGTCGATGGTCCCATCCACGCTCAAATCCGGGCGCGCCCCCTTGGGCAGCGCGCTCGTTAGTTGGACGTCTACGGTGACGGTTCCGTTTTGTACCGCGGGGTCGACCCGCATCACCGTCCCGCTGATAATCCCGTTGTGTGTATCGATCGCCGCCGGTTCGCCAAACTGCACATCTCGCGCCTGGGTCTCGGCGATCTTCAATTCCGCCATCAGATGCTCCGGTTGCACCACTTTCGCGAGCATCACCCCCGGCATAACGTGTTGTCCAACCTGCAGAGGCAGGTCCACCAGAACTCCGTCAATGCCCGCCCGGACCTTTAGCGCATCCAGCTGCTTCTGCTTCAACTCGGCCAGCGTTCGCGCTTCGTCGACCTTGGCCTGCTCCTGGGCCAGTTGAGTCTCAATGGCTTTCTTGTTGATTACTAGTCTCTGCTCTTCGAGATCATTTCTGGTCGTCAGTTCGTCGGCTTTTCCTTTGGACGACTTATACGCCAGGCCTGAGATCACGCCGAGTTCAAACAGGGCCTTGTCCGTGTCCGCTTGTCGTTGTGCCTGGCTGTAGTCTGCGTTCACCGTTGCAGCGCCCGCCTTCTGAGTCATCAGATCGCTATCGAGTTTCACCCGCAGGCTCTGGTACTCGGCTTGCGCCGCCTTGAATTGCAACTGTGCGTCCACGGCTGCCTGCTCCACCTGGGGATTGCTCATTTCCAGAAGAACGGCGTCCGCCTTTACCTGCGAACCCGGCAGCATGCGAATGCGCACGACGGTGGCTTCCGTCTCGGCGGGAATCTGGCGAACCGCTTCCTGGGTGGGAACCAGTGAGCCCGGTCCTCGCACTTGGCGCAGCATCGACCCGTGTTTCACAGTGTCGGTCCACACGGTTCCTCTCTCGACCGACGGCGCCGCCGGCCTCAGGCGCGAAACTCCGACCGTCGCCGCTGCGATAACTACAACCCCGACCGCCGCGAAGATAATCTGGCGGCGGAGTTTCTGACGCTTGAACTCTGGGCGGGCGATGTCCATCACGCTACTCCGGTGGCAACTCGTCTTCCACATCTCGAAAGCATCTAAGTCGAGGAAAGACAGCAAGATAGGCCCGTGCGCCAACTCCTTGAACGACCTCGGGTGTCCACTGCCGGAACCTCCTGTCCACTACCGGACAATACAAAACATGTAAAACCACCTGTCATTGGCGGAACATGAAGGCACCAAACACTCGTCAACACGCGGAGGCTTCAGAATCTTCTCGCTGATCATGGCGCTCGGTCACCCGACGTAAGGTCGGTGGTGCGACGTGCAACTGCTGGCACGCCAAGGTTAGCGCATTCCACGGCCCGATCTGCCAAACTTTCGCGCGCGATGCCGGGTCTGCGATCGAGCCTGCTAGAAAAATGCCTGTGCTCTCCGAGCGAGTGCGGCTACGATTAGGGGGCCGAACCATGCACATTGACTCCCATCAGCATTTTTGGATCTACAATCCTGACGAATATGGCTGGATCGATGACTCTATGGCAGCAATCCGCCGCGATTTTCTGCCTGCGGATCTGAAGCCCGAAATGAACCGCAACGACTTTCACGGATCGGTTGCAGTTCAGGCGCGCCAAACGGTGGGAGAAACTCGCTGGCTGCTCGAGTTGGCTGAAACTTCCCCGTCCATTCTTGGAGTGGTCGGGTGGGCCGATCTGCGTTCCCCTGATATTCGGTCGCAGTTAAATATCCTGGCTCAGAATCCCAAGCTGGTCGGAATCCGCCACATCGTGCAGAGTGAGCCCGACGATCGCTTCCTGCTGCAGCCCGACTTCCTTCGCGGAATTTCCGTGCTCGCGGAATTCGATCTCGCCTACGACATTCTGATTTACACCAAACATCTTCCGGTCGCAGCCCAGTTCGTGGAGCGGTTCCCGCGCCAGCGCTTTGTCCTCGATCATCTCGCCAAGCCACCCATCAAGAGCAGCAACATCGATTCCTGGGCCCACGAAATCGGGCGGCTGGCCGAGTTCCCCAACGTTTCTTGCAAACTGTCGGGATTGGTCACTGAAGCCGACTGGCAGCATTGGCATCCCGAACAGATCGTCCCGTTTCTCGATGTCGCCTTTGAATCCTTCGGACCGGATCGCCTTATGATCGGTTCGGACTGGCCGGTGTGCCTGGTAGCGGCCTCGTATTCACGCACGGTCCAAGTCGTAAAGACCTACCTGCTCGGAAAAAATCCGGAATGTCGCGAGGGCGTTCTTGGCGGGAACGCGCAGCGCTTCTGGCGCCTGACGCCTGGTTAAGAAACTGCCAGATGCATTGCCCATTCATGTTCTACAATGACCGGGCGCAATTGGCGGGACCACCGACCGTGCCTACCAAACGCCGAGATTGCCGTTCACACTGCGATGCATCGTTCCGTCCTCCAACTCGACTCCCGCGACAATGTCCTGATCGCTCTCACCGACCTGAAAGCCGGCGATCGAATCGAATTCGGTCGCGAGATCTACACTCTCCCCAAGAATGTTCCCGCCAAACACAAGTTCGCCATGCGGAGCCTCGCCCTTGGCGACGATGTTTTGATGTACGGCGTTTTGGTGGGCCGAGCCGTCAAGCCCATCGCAGCCGGAGAACTCCTGACCACAAGCAACATCCAACATCAGGCTGCGCCCTTCCATGAGCAGTCGAGCGATTTCGAATGGACGCCACCCGATGTTTCGCGCCGGAAGCGCCAGACCTTCATGGGATACCGCCGCCCCGACGGTCAAGTGGGCACCCGAAACTACTGGCTCGTCGTTCCTCTTGTTTTTTGCGAGAACAAGAACATACAGGTCCTCAAGCAGGCGCTCGAAGAAGAACTGGGCTTCGCGGCGCCCCAACTCTACCGCCGCCAGGTAGCCGAACTGGCAAAGCAGTATCGAGAAGGACAGGCGGGCACGATCGATGCTCTCGCTCCTCCCGCAGATGGGGTTCTCGCCCCGCGCAGCCGGCTATTCGAGAGCATCGATGGAATCCGATTTCTGCTCCATGAAGGCGGATGTGGTGGCACTCGTGAAGACTCCAACAATCTCTGCGGACTCATTGCCGGCTACATTCACCACCCCAACGTAGCGGGAGCCACAGTCCTGAGCCTGGGCTGCCAGCACGCGCAGATTCCGATCCTCCGTGACGAGGTTCGCAAGCGCAATCCTGAGTTCGATAAGCCACTCATCATCCTCGAGCAACAGCGCAGCGGCTCGGAAGCGCAAATGATGTCGGATGCGATCCGCCAGACTTTTCTCGGGCTGGTCGAAGCCAACAAGGCTCAGCGCACTCCCGCCGCAATCGCCGATCTGTGCGTTGGCCTGAAATGTGGTGGTTCCGACGGCTTCTCCGGCATCTCAGCGAACCCCGCCATCGGACACACTGCCGACCTGCTCGCCGCTCTGGGTGGCCGAACGATTCTCTCGGAGTTCCCCGAGCTGTGCGGCGTGGAACAAGAACTCATCAATCGCGGCAAAACGAAGCAGGTCGGCAACCGGTTTATCCAACTGATGCGCGCGTATGCCGCCCGCGCTGCCGCCGTGGGCTCCGGCTTCGACATGAATCCTTCGCCCGGCAACATGCGCGACGGACTTTTGACCGATGCCATGAAATCGGCCGGAGCGGCAAAGAAAGGCGGCACGTCGCCCGTAACCGCCGTACTCGACTACCCCGAATACTCAACCGCGCCCGGCCTCAATCTGCAGTGCACGCCGGGCAATGATGTGGAGTGCGTCACGGCACAGGTCGGCGCAGGGGCAAGCGTGGTGTTGTTTACAACCGGTCTCGGCACGCCGACTGGGAATCCGATCGCTCCGGTCGTGAAGCTTTCCACCAACTCGGACTTGGCGCAGCGTATGCACGACATCATCGACATCGATACCGGAGCAGTCGTCGCCGGCGAGAAAACGATCGAACAGATGGGCGAGACCATCCTTGATCTCGTCATTAAAGTGGCGAGTGGCGAAGTCCGAACCAAAGCCGAGCAAAAGGCTCAGGAAGATTTCATCCCCTGGAAGCGAGGCGTTTCGCTGTGAACAATCAAGGCGCGCCCGCGCAGAATTTCAGGCTCGATGGCAAAGTCGCCGTGGTCACCGGCGGCGGCAGCGGCATTGGACAAGCCATCGCTCGGAGATTCGCGGCCCACGGCGCAGCGATTCGCATTCTAGATGTAAACGAACGCGCGGCGGCCGCCACCTGCCAGCAGATCGCCGCCGCGGGCGGCACCGCCTCCGCCTACCTCTGTGATGTGACCAACCAGAAAGATGTGAAAACCTCGTTCGAGGACCTTTTTCGACGCGACCGCATCCACATCCTTATTAATAACGCCGGAATCTCGCATGTCGGCACGGTTGAGGCCACGACCGAGGAAGATTTCGACCGCGTCGTTCGAGTCAACGTCAAAGGCTTCTACAACTGCATGCGGGCTGTGATTGGGCACATGAAAGACTCTGGTGGCGGAGTGATCGTGAACCTGGCGTCGATCGCCGGATCATCGGGTCTCCCCGACCGCTTCGCCTATTCCATGAGCAAAGGGGCGGTCATCGCGATGACCTATTCCGTGGCCAGAGATTATCTGGCGCACAACATCCGCTGCAATTGCATTTCCCCGGCCCGGGTTCACACGCCGTTTGTCGACGACTATCTGCAGAAGAACTATCCCGGGCACGAGCAGGAAATGTTCGAGAAGCTGGCAAAGTCACAACCGATCGGACGAATGGCGGAACCGGCGGAAGTCGCTTCCCTTGCCCTGTTCTTATGCTCGGATGAAGCTTCGTTCATTACCGGGGTGGATTATCCGATCGATGGTGGCTTCTTCAATCTGCGAGGCTAGCGCATGGACCTGCAACTGAAAGACAAAGTGGTCATCGTCACTGGCGGAGCCAAGGGAATTGGCGCAGCGATTGTCCATGCCTGCGCCACCGAAGGTGCAATTCCGGTGATCGTGGGCCGCGATGCCGAGGCCGGCAAGCAACTGCAAAGCGAACTGCAAAACAACGGCGCCGCCTGTGAGCTTATTACCGTCGATCTCGCCACTCCGGAAAGCTGCTCGCAATCCGTCGAGCAAACTTTGAAGACTTTCGGACGGATCGATGCCCTGGTAAACAACGCAGGACGCAACGACAAAGTGGGCCTGGAATACGGCAGCGTCAATGAATACGTAGCCTCGCTCAACCGCAACTTGGTGCACTACTACGGCATGGCCCACTATGCTTTGCCGCACTTGAAGCGTTCGCGTGGTTCGATCGTCAATGTCGGATCCAAAACCGCCGTCACCGGCCAGGGCAGCACGTCAGGCTATGCGTCCTCAAAAGGTGCAATCATGGCCCTGACCCGGGAATGGGCAGCGGAACTACTGCCCTATGGTATTCGCGTCAACACTGTCATCCCGGCCGAGGTCATGACTCCGCTCTATCGCAGCTGGCTCGACACGTTTCCGAATCCCGAAGACAAACTGAAGACCATCCTCACCAAGATTCCACTCGAACAGCGTATGACCACTTCGGACGAGATCGCTGCGATGGTCGTCTTCCTGATCTCGGCCAAATCCAGCCACACCACAGGCCAGCATTTATTCGTCGACGGCGGCTACGTTCACCTGGATCGCGCCCTCACATGAGATCTGCCAACAAACCATCCCCGCCCATCACCGAGCGACGCTACGTCGTGCCGCTGGTCCTGGTGACCAGCCTGTTCTTCCTATGGGCGATCGGCGTCAATCTCAACGACATCCTGATCCAGCATTTCAAGAAGGCCTTCGGCCTGACGGACTCCGGTTCGTCGCTGATCCAGGTTGCGTTCTTCGGCGGTTATTGCCTCGCCGCTCTGCCCGCGGGATGGCTGATGCAGCGCGTAGGCTACAAGCGCGGAATCCTGATTGGCCTGCTAGTCTGCGCTACCGGCACAATCTTGTTTATTCCGGCTGCTTCCGTGAGAATCTACGGGTTCTTCCTCTTCGCCCTCTTCCTGATGGCGTGCGGACAGTCCGTCCTGGAAGTCGCCGCCAATCCTTACGTGACCACGCTCGGCCCGGTCGACAGCTCAGAGCGAAGATTGAATCTGGCCCAATCCTTCAACGCCGCGGGCGCCGTAATGATCGCCCTAGTTGGCTCCAGGTTCATTCTCTCCGGCATCGAGCACACGCCCGCGGAACTCGCTGCCATGAACCCGGCGCAGTTGCTGGCCTATCGCGTGTCCGAAGCCAACATGGTGAAGACTCCCTACCTTGTAATCACGGGAGTCTTCCTGTTCGTTGCGCTGCTCATCTTCCTGACGAAACTGCCCGAGATTCGCGAGACCACCATGGAAGGAGTAGAAACTTCGGACGCGAAGCTCAGCGGCACGCTGGCCTTTCCCCATCTGATCAAGGGTGTGCTCGCCCAATTCTTTTACGTTGGAGCACAGGTTGGCGTAGGAAGCTTCATAATCCGCTTCACCGAGTTCACCCTGCCCGGCACTCATGAAAAAGCGGCTGCTCACTACCTGCAAGCGCACCTGGCTGGCTTCATGATCGGGCGTTTTGCCGGTTCCGCCATCATGCAAAAAATTGCGGCGCCGCGTTTGCTCAGCCTGTTTGCCGGCGGGGCGCTGCTCTGCCTTCTAGTCGTTCTATTCGCTTCGGGCATTGCACCCGTCTGGGCCATTGTGTTGATCGGCTTTTTTCACTCGATCATGTTTCCGACGATTTTCGCCTTGAGCTTGAAGAGTCTGGGTCCGTACACCAAGCTGGGATCTTCCCTGCTGGTCATGGCCATCATCGGAGGCGCGGTCTGCCCCTGGATCATGGGCAGGATTTCCGATGCCTGGAATATTCAGCGCGCGTTTGTAGTTCCGCTCGTCTGTCACGCCTTCGTGTTCTACTTCGCCATGTGGGGATATCGTCCCGCCGCCGTCACAAACGCGGGCACATCCTTGGCTATTCCCGCCACCGAGGTCGAATGAAACGACGCTTCTGCCTGACGCTCGACTTGAAGGACGATCCCAAACTGATCGCCGAATACAAGCGCTATCACGAAAAGATATGGCCCGAAATTACCCGCAGCATCAAAGATTCCGGCATCGAAGACATGGAGATCTATCTGCTCGGCACGCGCATGTTCATGATCATGCAGGTAAACGAGTCTTTCTCGTTCGAGGCCAAGAGGAAAGCAGATCAACTCAACCCAAAAGTGCAAGAGTGGGAGGCGCTCATGGGCGCGTTCCAGAAATTGCTACCTCATACCAAGCCCGGCGAAAAATGGCTGCTGATGGAGCGAGTGTTTAAGTTGGAAAACTAGGACCTCAGGGCCGCTCCGGCCACGCGTGCCTGGGATAGCGTCGCATCAATTCCCGCCGCACTTCTGGATAGAGTCGCTCCCAGAATCCCGCAAGGTCAGTCGTCGTCTGTACGGCCCGCTGATTCGGCGCCAGCAAGTGGACCACCACCGGCGTGCGCTTGGGTCCAATCCGCGGCGTGTCGCGCATGCCGAAGAAATCCTGCAGCCGCGAGGCGATCCAGGGCGGCTTTGCCCGCTCATAATGAACCTTGGTCTGGCGCCCCTTCTGTAAGCGGACGGTTGCCGGTGCGATCTCATGAAGCCGTCGCCCACCTATCTTCCGTTCGAGCACCTCGACTAAGTCCGCAGACACCTTCTTCAACTCGGCAAAGCTTCTCAGTCCCAAACACAACTCACGCACCGCCTGTGCAACATCCGGCAACTCGAAACCGGCAAACTCGACGCGCGCCATTAACTCATTCAGAGCCTCCGCGTCGACGAACCGCGCGATTCCCGCTTCCAGCGCCTTCTGTGCAAGGAGTTCGGCCGCAGCCTGTGCATCTGGCACGGCGCCGCGCGATTCCTGAATCACCAGCTCGTCATAGCGCAGGACGCTCACCGCATCCACCCTCTCTGCCACGCGATTCCATACCACGCTGGATTGGTCCTTCACGTGATCCGGAAACAGCTCAATCAGCCACTCTGGCGCGATGCGCGCAGTCATTCGGATCAGCGGCAGTGCTTTCTCCTTACGGTCTTCGGCATCCACCGCGATCATGAACTCATACCGCGGAGGCTCACCCGCCAACTCCGCCGACACACCTGTCGACAGCAGCACTTGGTTCCCTGCTCGCAGGCGCGCCACACGATCCGGAAATCCCGCGAGTACCGACATGAGTAACGCGTCGTCATTATGCTTCTTCGGTCCGGAGATCCGCGCGATTCTGCGGAGCTGCGCGACATGCTGCCGCACACGGTGGTCCAGTTCCAAATCCATAGCCGCGAGAAGATCATTTTTCTCGACGCGAACCGACGACCCGAGCAGAGCCACGGCCACACAGCCGTCCTCACCCACAGCGCGCTCGACCGCCTCCACAAGAATTCGTGACAGCCGCGGAGGAAGGGGATACCGCGCCAGCCGCTGCGCCATCTCTCCTCGGGCTCCCAACCGATCCAGCAGCGACTCAGCCTGTTGAGCGGCCGCTTCAGTCGGTACATCCAGCCATGCGACATCGCTGACGTGTGCAATCCCCATCGCTCGCAGAGCAAGGCAAAGCTGAGATAGATCACTGCGCAGGATCTCCGGGGCGTCTTGCTCGGCGCGACGCGAATAATCTTCCTCGGTGTAGAGTCGCAGCACGCGGCCAGGTGCCGTACGCCCCGCCCGCCCGGCTCTCTGCTTCGCAGAAGCCTTGCTCACTCGGCCGACATGCAGCGTCGGCAAGCCACTCCAGGGGGAGTAGCTCGCAAACCGCGCCAACCCACTGTCGATCACGGCAGTCACACCTTCGACCGTAATCGAACTTTCTGCGACATTGGTAGCCAGGATCAGTTTCGGCTGAGACGCGGGAGCGAGTGCCCGGTCCTGCTCCTTCGGCGGCAGACTCCCATGCAGAGGAAGCACCAGCAGTCCCACCCGCCGAGCAGCCTCGTCGCACGCCCGCATGGCGCGCCGAATCTCCACCGCCCCCGGCAAGAAAACCAGAGTGTCGCCGGAATCTCCCGCGTCGATCAGCAACTCCACCGCGTTCCTGACCTGTTCTTCGAGCGGCTCCGGCGAGTAAGGCAGATGTTTGATCGAAAGGTCGAATAGCTTTCCTTCAGAACGCACGATGCGACAACCATCAAGATACTGCGCCACGGGTCCAGCATCGAGAGTCGCCGACATGACCACAATCCGCAGATCGGGCCGCGTCCGCTGCAAACGTTTCAGCAAGGCCAGCGCAAAATCGCTTTCCAGGTGGCGTTCGTGAAACTCATCGAGCACGACGGCCGCCACGCCCTTCAGGTGATGATCCGAGAGCAATCGCCGGGTGAGTACGCCCTCCGTGACAAAACGCAGCCGCGTGCGCGGGCCAACTGCTTCTTCAAACCGTATCTGGTATCCGACAGTTTCACCGACAGTTTCGCCAAGTTCCCACGCAACGCGACGCGCTGCGAGCCGTGCTGCAATCCGGCGTGGTTCCAGCACCACAACATCCCCGCCCACGATTCCCAGCAGCGCGGGAGGCACCCGCGTTGTTTTCCCCGCACCCGGAGCAGCTACGATCACCAGGTTAGGCTGGAGTCTTAAGGAGTCGAGGATCTCCGGCAGAATGGCATCCACCGGCAGAGCAGGTTTCGGGCTCGGCACTTCTCATCGAAGCATGGCGCTTCGACTGGCGTCAAATCGCGCCTTTTTCAAGCCAGGCCACTTTACTTTTTCTCCAGCCCTTCTTACCTTATCTTTAATGCCCGCTTATTTCACCGCCGAGCTTTTCCGGTTTCTCACCCGCCTCCAGCGCAACAACAAGCGCGAATGGTTTCAGGCCCACCAGGCGGAATGGGAAGGCCATGTACGCCAGCCAGTTTTGCGCTTCATCACCGACTTCGCCGCACCTCTGTATGAAATCTCGCCGCTCCTGGTCGCCGATCCACGGCCGTCGCGCGGTTCCATGTTTCGCATCTACCGAGACACGCGATTCTCGAACGACAAGCGGCCCTACAAAACGCACGTCGCCATGCGCTTTTCCCATCGAGGCAAGGACGTGCATTCTCCCGGCTTCTATCTGCATCTTGAGCCCGGCGGCTGTTTCGCCGCCTCGGGCCTGTGGCATCCCGAACCGCCGACACTGTTAAAGGTTCGCAACGCCATTGTGTCGCATCCCAAGGAATGGCGCGCGGTCCGCAAACTACTCAACTGGGACGATGCCGGCAAACTCCGTCGCCCACCGCGCGGCTTCCCTGCCGATCACGAATTCGTGGAAGACCTCAAGCTCCGCGATCTCGGTACCGCCGTAAACTTCACCGACAAGCAAGTCTGCAGCCCTAGGTTCATGTCGATCTTCGTCCAAGCGTGCCGCACCATGTCGCCCGTCGCCGCATTCCTCAGCAGCGCTGTCGGTCTAAAGTTTTAGAGATGTAATTACCAAGAATTAAAGCGATTCGCAAGGCAGCCCTCATGCCACGCTGAAAACTCCCGCATCCTCGTAAAGGTCATCAATCTGCTTGCGATAGCGCTCCTCGATGGCCTTGCGGCGAAGTTTCAAGGTCGGGGTCAGAGTGCCGTCGTTCGCAGTAAATTCATCCGGCACCAGCAGAATTTTTTTCAACGTCTCGTAGCGGGCGCGGCCCCGATTCACCTCACCCACGATACCTTCGTAGAGAGCCTTCACTTTGGGGTGGCTGACCAGTTCCTCGCGGGATGAAAACGATACCTGGTTGGCGCGCGCCCACTCCTCCAATAGAGGAAAAGCAGGTGAAATAATCACGGACGCGAATTTCCGCCTATCCCCCAGTACCACCGCGGTGCCGATCAACGCGTTGAGCTTCAGCGAATTCTCGACCGGCTGCGGCGCGATAAATTTTCCGCCGGAAGTCTTGAGCAGATCTTTTTTCCGATCAGTGACCGATAGAAATCCGTCCTCATCCAGGTTGCCGATGTCCCCGGTCTTAAACCAGCCATCCACGAATGCGTCCCGAGTCTCCTCCGGGCGATTCCAGTAGGCGCGGAAGATCGAAGGCCCGCGCACCAGGATTTCCAGGTCGTGCGCAATCTGCACCTCAACATTGGGCAGGGGACGGCCCACCGTGCCCATCTTGTGCGCCCGCGGTGTGTTAATCGCGATAACCGGCGAAGTTTCCGTCAGTCCGTAGCCTTCGTGGATCCGAATCCCAATACTCGCGTACCACGCCGCCAACTCCTTGCCCAGAGGCGCTCCGCCCGAAACGAAAATTTCAACACGGCCCCCCATTCGCGCCCGCACTTGCGAATACACGAACTTGTGGGCCAGCTTCCACGCCAAGGACGCCGGTTCCTTGCCCGCCAGAATCTTTGGACTGTGGGCGCGCCCCACCGAAAGCGCCCAGCGGTAGATCGCTTGCTTGGCAAGTCCCTTGGCTTTCTGTTCCACCTGGCCGTAGATCTTCTCGTATACACGCGGCACGGCCACGAAGATGGTAGGACGCACCTCCAGCAGAACCTGCGGTAACTCCTCGAGGAACGGGCAATACGCCAGCGTCACGCCGTGATGGAGCAGGGCAATATCAGCATGACGAGCCGTCACGTGCGACAGCGGCAGAAACGAAACACTCACGTGCCCGGGATGAAGTTCAAAACCGTGCAGGGAATTCAGCACATTCGAAGTCAAATTGCCGTGCGTCAGTTGCACACCCTTCGAGGTGCCCGTGGTCCCCGACGTATAAATGATGGATGCCAGATCGTCCGGAGTGATCGTGCGCGCACGGGCCTCCAGTTCCGGATCGCGTCCAGCCGGGCCTTTGTGCATCAACCGCTGCATGTGCACCGCATCGGGCGTCTCCACCGGATCCATCAACATGACTTTTTCGACGGCAGTTCGATCCTTGATGGAAAGGACTTTTTCCAGTTGCTTCTCCGTCGATACAACCACCACCCTCGCTCCGGAATCGCGCAGAATGTACTCCGTTTGCTGGGCAGTCAGCGTCGAGTAGATCGGCACCACCGCCAGGCCCAACAGAAGAGACGCAAAATCCGCGACTGCCCACTCCAGCCGATTCTCGCTCAGAATGGCCAGTCGATCTCCCTTGATCAGCCCCCATTGGCTGAGCGCACGGGCCACGCCCGCCACATTCCGGTACAACTCCTGCGAAGTAACCGGAGCCCACTGGGACGCCTCGCGAACCAGCATCACCCGGTCGAGCCTGCGTTCCACGATGGCAAAGAAAATGTCGTTAAGGGTCTGAGGTTTCATAGGCAAGGTTCCTCCCACGTCGCGAAAGGAAGATCATTCGCCGTCCCTGAACCACCGAATCGAAGACTCGTTTAACTCGCCACTCCTTTAATTCAAATGGCCCCAGCGAAAAGTCGGGCCAACGGAGAAGCGGACATAGTTCTGCCGGGGTACCAGCAAGTTGGAAAACAAATGAGTATTCACCCAGTCCGTCGCGAACCGCAGCCCGATCTTCCGCGACACGTTCAGGTCGAAACCGCCCCCTAACCCAAAGAACAGTTCGGTATCGCTCTGGTGCGAGTTGGGGATGGGAATCTGCAGGTACGTAAACAACGGCACCAAATTGCTCGGAAAAGCGATATTCGCATTCTCGTGGATTCCGCCTAAGCCAGGGCGGGCAAAGAATGTAACCTTCTCCCACTTGCGCAGGTAGAATTGCGGCCCGGCGGCAAACGTGTAAGTGGTTGACTTAAACGGCACGGATATCGCGCTTGCTCCCCCCGGCACGAGTCCCGACTCGTTCACCGCGGTAGCGTAGACGGTCTCGCTCCCGTTAATCGTCCCCGCTCCACTGATGACGCCGTCGCCCATGATGCCGAAATCACCGCCCAGACCAAGCCATGGTCTGACGCTAACTCCGAAATCGCCTTCGAATCCACGCTCCGTCAGGTTGCGGGCCGGGCTGATCATGTAATCGAACCCGGTAAACAGGGTGTAACGGTTAATGTCGGTCTGCTGCGCCAATGCCGGCAGACAAATAAGAATCATAAGGGCACAAAATATTAAGCGTCTCATCTATCTCAACTCCACCTTTCTTGGAGCTCAGGTATAGGAACGGTAAGATCGCGCTGCGGAAACCTCGACGAATCGAATGAAGTACAGATGATGTTCGTAGCGAGCCTTGCGCCATCCTGGCAGACTTTCCCAACTCTTCCCATGGGTCTACTTCCACGCGCACTTTGACTACGCGACAATCAGTTGCGTCAAAGGATTCTCCTGGGTAGGGGCCGGCCTGGGTTCTGGCACTCTTGCCGGTTCGAGCAGAGCAATATTGTTCATCGCTGGGACCGGCGCGGCCACGGTCTGTACCGGCCGAGCAGTCGAGATGACCTGCTGCTTCCGCCGTACTTTCTTCTTCTGCGGCGGCTTGATGCCAACCGCATCCCGCAATTCCGTGAAGCTTGCCATCAACAAACTCTCTAGCCGCCGCAGATCAGGCGCGGCATGCACGTCTCCACTGAAGCCGAAGTACACCATGCCGTTGTAGCTCAGGATCGCGCAGTTCACCGCCATCTCGCCGCCGACCGGAACGTACGGATAGCATTGCAACATCTTGTGTCCGAGGAGGTAGAGCGGAAATTGCGGCCCAGGCACATTCGTACAGACCAGGTTGAATGGTGTGATGGGCAATTGGCTCGCAATCGGCCCGGCCATGCCCTGTAGGGAAGTCGGGAACATCCCAATCAATCCTCCCGCCAGGCTGACCAGTTCCGCAGCGTGCACTCGCTTCAGAAACTCGGTTCTCTGGTGGACGGCCGCGAGCAGTTTTCGCGGCTGCCGAATGTCTAGCGGAATGGTGACGGGAACCAGCGAAATGCGGTTCCCCAACTCTGTCGTGCTGACATCACCGCGCAGGTTCACGGGAACCATGATCCGCAGCAGTTTGCCCTTCACGCGGTCGCCATGCAGTTCACAATAACGGCGGATCGTTGTGGTCACCAGAGCGAGAATCACATCATTGATGCTGGTCCCACTCTTGTGGCGGATGGCTTTGACTTCCCCCAGCGGAAGCTCAGCAGTGGCGAACTTCTGTGGCCCGGTGTAGATCACGTTGAACCGCAGTCGCTCGGTGAAAGCCGTGATCTCGGGAAGCAGGCCCACAAACTCCTCGCTGGGAACGCTGTTGCCGTTCGCGGCAGCGCGCTCCGTCATGCTCAGAAGATCGGTGAGCGCGGAGAGAATCCGTTTCACAAAATCAGAATAGGATTCGACGAACCCGGCCGTCAGCGTGGTCAACGGGTCGCGCGGCGGCGGAACATGGAACTTAATCTTCTTCGCAGGTAAGCGTGGCGCGTCTGGGCTCGCATCCAGAAGCGCATTCATGATGCCCACACCGGCGATGCCATCCGCCAGACAGTGATGCAGTCGGATGATGAGCCCGCTGCGAGCACCCTTGAGTCCGCGAATCAGCGTGAGATCCCACAACGGGTGCTGCCGGTCCATGACCGTGCCGAAAAGCTTTGCGGCAATTCCTTTCAACTCCGTCTCGGTTCCGTGCTTGAGCGTTACCTCGCGCACGTGGCGGCGGAGATCGAATTCCGGATCGTATTCCCAACTGGGAAGGCCCAGTCCGAACGGAGCGGGCACGACACGCTTGAGATAGCGCGGAAGAAGTGGCAGCTTCGTCTCGATGAACTGGACGCACTCTTCAAATCCAACTTCACCCTCGAAGATGCATACGCTCGCTACGTTGAGCGGCATGCCTTCCCGTTCAAGATGCAGGAAGACCGTATCACCCCAGGAAAGGCGGTCACTCTGTTGATGGTTCTGCATCGCTACTCTCCTCCATCACTCATCCGGCGAGGCGCTCAGTCCACGAACGAAAACCGCCGTGTCAGCTTCGTCAGCTTGAGAACTTTGTAGACGTCAACGTTGACGCCGCGGAGCACGACCTTGACGTTCCTCTCGTCGGCCACGCGGGCCAGCTCCTCAATCGCCCGCACCGCACTCGCATCGATGCGGCGCACCGAAGAGAAATCCAGGACGGTCTCACCTTCCGTGCCGTCCAGCTTCTCGCCAGCCTCTCGCAAGGCGGCAACTACACGCGTCTCATCAACATTCAGAAACACAGCAATCATTGGCATAATGCTCCGCCATTCTCTAAACACTTGTGTGCTCGACCGCTCCGTCCACCTTCGCGGCGCCTCGTCCCTCATAGGCTTTCCAGAACAGTTCGACCAGTTCCGCCATCAGCGGCATGCGAGGATTCGACCGCCACGACGGATCGTCAAATGCGATCCGGGCTAACTCGGGCACGGCCCCCTCAAACTCTTCCTTCGATATCCCGAGCTCGGCGATCGATCTTGGAAATCCCAACTGGTCGAGCAATTGTTCCGTCGCGGCGATCAGGTTCTTCACTTTCTCTTCCACCGTGTGACCACCCAGGCCCAGCAGATCCGCGACTGTCGCATACTTCTTGTGTGCCGTGTACCCCTTGGTATAGGGCGACGGCATGAACTTGGTCGGGACGGCGGCGTTATAGGCGATAACGTGCGGCAGCATGAGCGCGTTGGCGCGCCCGTGCGCAACTCCGAAGCGCGCGCCGAAAGCGTGCGCCAGCGCATGATTCACGCCCACCGACGCGTTCGAGAACGCCATCGCCGCGATGCACGCGGCGTTGTGCATCATGCAGCGCGCCTCTTCATCGCCCGGATGCTCATAGGCGATCGGCAGATATTTGAACACCAGTCGTATCGCCTGCATCGCGTTGGAGTCGGTATAGGATGAAGCGTAGTTCGAAACGCCAGCCTCCAACGCGTGGGTCAGGCAATCAATGCCGGTATCCGCGGTCAAACCCTTCGGCATCGACATCACAAACTGCGGATCGACGATAGCGACATCGGGAGTCAGCGAATAATCGGCGAGCGTCACCTTGCGCCCGCTCTCCTTGTCGGTCAGTACCGCAAACGGCGTGACTTCGCTTCCCGTTCCGCTGGTCGTGGGAATAGCAATGAACCGCGCCCGGTTCACTTTCTCCGTCGGATACTCCACCACCCGCTTGCGCAGATCCAGGAAAGGTGCGGCCAGATATTCCAGGTCCGCTTCGGGCGATTCGTACTTGAGCTTCATGATCTTCGCCGCGTCGATCACCGATCCCCCACCCAGCGCGATGATCTGGTCGGCCTTATAGAAATTGAGGGCCTCTACTCCTTGCGTGATGACCTTGACCTCAGGCTCCGCATCGGGGATCACCAGGACGTGAACGTGAGTCTTAGGGCAAATGTGGCGCCGCACGATATCCACATGGCCAATCTGCTCCAGCGCCGGGCTGGTCACGATGATGGTCGAGAGCGACGGAAACTGGCGCAGATTCTCCACCGCGTTCATGTTGAAGTAAATCTGATTGGGAACCCGGAACCACATATGGTTTTGTGTCCTCCGAGCCACGCGCTTGATATTGAGGTAATGAAAGACGTTGACGTTGTCGGTGGTGCTGTTGCCGCCGCCGGTTCCGCATCCAAAGGAGAACGTCGGCACCAGATCGTTGTACACCGCGCCCAGCGCTCCGATGGATCCCGGAGAATTCACGATGATCCGCCCCGCGTTGATCACCTCACCGAACTTGCGGATGACCTCGTCGTTGCGCGAGAAAACCACCGCCGTATGTCCGAGCCCGCCAGCGTGGTTCACGTCCACGCAGACCCTGAGTGCCTCGGCCACCGACTTCGCCCGATAAACCGCGAGCACAGGAAACAATTTCTCGACTGACAGCGGATGTTCGCGCCCCACGCCTTGAATCGGCGCAATCAGCAGCTTGGTATTGGGCTTCACCGAGAGCCCAACAAAACGGGCGATGTCGCTGGCCTTCTGGCCGACCGCCATGGGCTGCATGAAGCCGGTCTCCGGATCAATCACCGTCCGCTCCAGCAGCTTGGTTTCTTTCTCATTGCAGATGTGCGCGCCCAGGTCTTCGAACTTCTTCAGCACGAGGTCATAAATCTCGTCGTCAATCACCACCGTCTGCTCGGAAGCGCAAATGGTCCCGTTGTCGAAGGTCTTGGACACAATGATGTCCACCACGGCCGTATTTACATCCGCGGTCTTCTCCAGATACACCGGCGTATTCCCAGCCCCCACACCCAAAGCTGGCTTGCCCGAACTGTATGCGGCCTTCACTACGCCGGGCCCACCGGTGGCGTCAATCAGTCCCACATCTTTGTGCTTCATCAGGTAACCGTTGTCCGGAAGGGTTGGCGACTCCAGGCAGGTAAAGACTCCTTCGGGCGCGCCATGATGGACCGCGGTCTCATACATGATCCTTACCGCCTCGGCGCAACAACGCCACGCCTTCGGATGCGGACTGAAAATGACCGCATTCCGCGTCTTGATCGCCATGATGCACTTGAACAAGACCGTAGAAGTGGGATTCGTAATCGGAGTCAGGGAGAAGAGAACGCCGATCGGTTCCGCCATCTCGATCAGGTTGCGCTCCGGAATCTCGCGGATCACGCCGACCGTGCGTTTGTCCTTGACGTAGTTGTAGACGAACTCGCTGGCCACCATATTCTTGATGACCTTGTCTTCCATCACTCCGAGCCGGGTTTCGTCAACCGCCAGGCGCGCGAGATGTTGAGCCTGTTCCAGTCCGGCGAGGACCATCGGCTTAACAATACGATCTACATCTTGTTGAGTGAACTGGCTAAAGACAGCGGCGGCGGTTCTGGCTTGACTGACCAACCCTTCGAGGTAAGCGATCCGTTCCGCACTTAAGCCTTCTACGGCAAGCGGAATTTGAACCCGCTCCTTCACTACTTCACTCGTAATCATGGTTACCTCCCACGGGTCAGGCCGGAAGCCGTTGCTAGCGCGTGCGTCAGCTTACACATCCAGCGTCCAGACGGAGGCTCAGCGTCGGAACCTAAGGTTTTCCCGTCCGCACGATTCTCTCGATTGCTTGGTGAATGGAACTCTCGTGGGATTCACGCAGAGCTTTGAGAAACACCACAGAGGTATCGGCTGTCTGGAATCCGGCGGTCACGCTCGTTCAGCCTCGTCCCAAAGTAGAACTCCCAGAACGGGCTTGGTCTGCAACTCCTGTCACGTGGCGATGTGACGAACGTCACACGTTTTCCACGGGGAGGGACACTGCGGGCGTGGGCCGCGCGTTCCCTCCCGCGATATCATTAGGCGAAGGAGCGGGTGGCCGTGGAACGGACCCTCGCGTCGTTCCACCCCGTCTCTCTCGCGGATGGAATCAGACTCATGGCGCGCTCGGCCAGCGCGGTGATGGTCAAACTTGGGTTGACACCAAGATTGGCTGCCAGAACCGATCCGTCGCAGATGTACATATTGCGATAGCCAAAGACGCGGTGATGCTCATCCACCACGCCGAGCTCAGGCGAACCCGCGATCACACAACCTCCGATGCAGTGCGCCGTGCCGGGAATATCGAAGAGGATCTCGGGAAGCATGCTCATGGCCGTGCCTCCCGCCACTTCGGCGAATTTTCGAGCAAATTCGTTGGCCTTCGGAATATAGGTCGGCACCTTATCTCCGCGGCTGACCAGCATTTTGGAGAACGGCCAGAACCACGGTCGTTGCCAGCGCATCTCGAGGTGTCCCTCGACCGCCTGCATGCAGAGCAGAATGGTCGCCTCCCGCGCCCAGCCCCAAGGCCGGAATAGGCGCAAAGTCTTGACCGGGTGCAACAGCAAAGAGCTCAAGATGTTCTTGGCCCACAGCCCGATGCGCAAGAGACCCGGTCGGCCATCGGTCAGCATCGTGGTGAGCAGCCCCATGGTGTCCGAACCGCTGGGATAGCGCACCGCCTCAATGTGCGTATGCTCATCGATGTAGAGGCCAGAGCCGATAGCAATTCCCTGCGACAGATCCTCAGCACACCGCGGTACTCGCGCCCCAATGATGGATTCCGAATTGGTGCGTACATGTTTGCCCAAACGGCCGCTGATCCCGGGCAACGCGCCATTGTCTTTGAGTCGAAAGAGCAGTTCCATTGTCCCCAGTGACGATGCAGAAAACACCACGCCACGACAGGTGAAGCTTCGAGGTCGTCGTGAAATCCAAGCCGTGGACTTCACGGTGCAGATTTCGTACCCGGCACTCCCATCGCTCGCGCCAGCCAGCGGTTTGACGTTGACCACTTTCGTTTCCGGAAAGACGACAGCTCCGTATTTTTCCGCCAAATACAGATAATTGAGATCGAGCGTGTTCTTCGCGCCGTACCGGCATCCCATCATGCAACCGCCGCAGCCGGTGCACGTGGTCCGCGGCGGACCGTCTCCGCCGAAGAATGGATCAGAGAACGTCTCGTTCCCTTGCTCACCCTCCGCAGCCTGGAAGATGCCAACCCGCGTCCGGTAAAACGTATGCCCGGAACCAGCCCCTTCTCCGGTTCTTTTCAGAAGCTGATCGGCCGCTCCGAGGATGTTGTTTTGCGTTACGCCCAGCATGCGCGACGCCGTCTGATAGTGGCGAGGCATCTCCGCCTTCCAGTCAGCCAGGCCAGCCCAGGACCCGCTTTGCCAGACTCTATCCGGCGGAGGCAGCAGCGTTGCGGCATAGGTGATCGATCCCCCCCCGACGGCACACCCGTGAAAGACGGTGGCATGGCGGAAGAATCGCATGTTGAAAAATCCGTGCAAACCGAGTTTCGGACGCCAGAACCAGCGCCGAATCGACCAACTCGTCCTCGGGAAAGAGAGGGGCGCCCAGCGGCGCCCCATCTCGATTACGGCAACCCGATACCCCTTCTCGACCAGTCGCAGTGCGGAAACGCTGCCTCCGAAACCGGACCCGATCACAATAAAGTCGAAATCGAATTGAGGGCTGCGGGTTGCCATACAGCACTACCCACGCCGTCCGGTTAGACGACGCGAACTTACGCGATCACGTACTTCCCGGTTTCAATGACTTTCTGCGCGATGCCCTGCCGCAGCGCCACCGTGTTGAACGGTTCGTACTTGCACAGCCGCCGCAGAATTGCCAGCTGCGACCGCAACATGTCTCCCTCGGCGCACGCCGCAATCACCATGCGGGCTGCACTTTCGATTTTCTCCATCGCCCCGGACATATAGACGCGGGCCATGGCAACAGCATGCGCACAGCCCGCTTCCCCGTTCCGCGCCGCCAGTTTCTGCGCGCGCAGCACGGCGGACTCCATGGCATAGGTCTCAATCGTCATGTTGGCGATTGCTCCCATGATCTCCTGCTGGTCCTGGATCGCCTGCATGTATTTCTGCGTGGCAATGCCCGCCGCGAACAGCCCAATCTTCTTGGCCGTCGCGACCAGCTTCCGCTCCTGGGCAAGAGGCCCATCCTCAACCTCCTCGGCCGTTCCAGAAAGCACCTCATCCATGAGCTTCTTGATTGCCGCCATCAATGGGAGTTGCCCTGACATTGCCCGCTTCAGCAGAAACCCGGTGATGAGCAGCCGGTTGATTTCGTTCGTGCCTTCGAAGATCCGGTTCACGCGCACATCCCGGTAGTTGCGTTCGGCAGGATACTCCTCGACAAATCCGTATCCACCATAGATCTGCACTGATTCGTCGACGACGTAATCGATGAACTCCGATCCCCACACCTTGAGGATCGAACACTCGACGGCATATTCGTCGATCACTTTGCGCACCTGCGCCATGTCTTCGTGCCCCTCACCAAGCTGCGCAATGGCCGCATCCATCATGCCGACGGTGCGATACGCCATGGCTTCTCCGGTGAAAATGCCCGCCGCCATGTTGGCCAGTTTCTCGCGAATCAAACCGAAATCCGCGATCACTTTCCCAAACGCCTTGCGCTGCTTGGCATACGCGATGGCGCTCTCGATGCAGTTGCGCGCCGAGCCGACACACCCCGCACCCAGCTTGAAGCGCCCTACGTTCAAAACATTGAAGGCAATGTGGTGGCCTTTACCAATTTCACCCAGCACGTTTTCAACCGGAACTTGGCAGTCGTTGAGAATCAGCGGACAGGTGGAGGATCCGCGAATCCCCATCTTGTGCTCCTCCGCGCCCACCGAGAATCCGGGGAACCCGCGTTCCACAATAAAAGCGGTGAACTTGTCCCCGCTAACTTTGGCAAACACAATGAACAGGTCAGCGAACCCCGCATTGGTGATCCACATCTTTTCGCCGTTCAGCAGGTAGTGCTTGCCAGCGGCGGAAAGCTTGGCCTGGGTGCGGCAATTCAAAGCGTCCGACCCAGACGACGACTCCGAAAGCGCGTAGGCCCCGATGGTTTCCCCGCTCGCCAGTCCGGGTAAATATTTCTTCTTTTGCTCTTCCGTGCCGAAGTAAACAATGGGAAGCGTGCCAATGCAGGTGTGCGCGCCCCAAGTCGTACTGAAGCCGCCGTATTTCGCAATGCGGTCGGCGATGATGGCAGACGTGACTTTGTCCATCTCCATGCCGCCGTACCGTTCGGGAACATCCACGCCGCTCAACCCGAGTTCTCCTGCCTTCTTCACCAGTTCCCGCGTGATGGCGAAGTTCTTGTGTTCCATATTCTCGATGTTGGGCACGATTTCCTTGTTCGCGAATTCTTCCGCGGTTTGCGCGATCAGCAAGTGCTGCTCGCTGAAATCTTCTGGAGTAAACACATCCTCCGGCGCGCGCTCCTCGATCAGGAAGCTGCCGCCGCGGATCTTGCTACCCGGTATTGCCGTAACCGTAGCCATATTCCCTCTCCCTCAGAACAGTGATTCGTCAGAACCGTGATTCGTGGGTTTTAGTCTAAAACAAACAAATCAGGAGCCAGCGGAATCATCACTGGAATTCGGCCCATCGCATTAACGACGGTCGCTTTCCCGAGATCACGCGAAATGGCGTCTTCGGGCGAAAGTTTCTTTCGCCCGAAGACGCATGGTTATGGATCAGAATCCTCGTGGCCCTGCGGCATATCAAAGCCCGTCGAGCGCATCCGAGTTCGCGCTCCGCAAACGTTTCCCGCCCTTCAGGCGACGGCCGCTGCCGCCTTTTTCACTGGCTTCCGGGTATGACGCTCCGCTTTCGCCGTGGCCTTCGCCCCCGTCGGCGGCTTCACCATCACCTCCATCAACGCCTTCTGGGCATCGACGTAGCTTTTCACTGCCTCTCGAGTGAGTTCACTGACCGGAAGAAACGGAAACGGCTTCAGCAGTTCCAGTGTCTTGCCGGCCGTTTTCACACTGGTATTCATCTGGCGTCCCGCGACATCCACCAGCCGCTTCTGCGCTTCCAGGAATGAGTCCGTGGCTTTGCGCGCCAGTTCCGGCAACTGGGTCTGCTTCGCTTTCTTTCCAGCGCCGTTGCTGTGTTTGCGGCCGGTGGCCTTTGCGGTCTCATCCGCCAGAACGTCCATGAACCGCTTCTGCGCCTTCACGAAGTTCTCCATGCTCTCGCGGGCCAGATCTACCACATGCTCCGGCTGGTACTTGCCGACTTTGGCGGACTCCACCCAGGTATGGGTTTGCTTGCTGGCGATCTTCAGATACTCTTCCTGCATCTCGATGAAAGTCTCCACGCTGCGCCGCAGCAGATCGGTCATCGCATGCGCCGCCGGCCAGTCTCCCATCCTTTCCTTCACGCCCGTCAACAGGATTTCGTTCTGCTGTTTGCCCAGCTCGAGTAGAACCTTCTGCCCTTCCATAAAATTCGTCAGGCCGTCCTCTGCAATCTCGCCGAGAATGGCGGTGGGAGAATGATGCGGGTCCGACAGTTGCTGCCGTACGGCGTGCATCACGCTGGCATTCTGCCGCATGGCCAGATCAATCAGGATCCGTTGTGTCGCGAAGAGCGTATGCGCCCCTTGCTGCGCCCAACCCGAAAGCAGAGAAAACGTCGACGACTCTTTCGGATGAGGGGATTCATGCTTTGTTGCCGCTGCCATAAAATACCTCCGATTGCTGCATTGCAGCATCAGCTAAACTATACGAAGAGAAGGGTCTTGTGTCAAGATATTCCTGCATCCTTGTGCAAGGCAGCATTGGCCGACATCTATGAAGCCTTCCGCCATCCTCATCAAGAAATACGGCAATCGCCGCTTGTACGACACCACCAGCAGCCGCTACGTGAACCTCGACGATCTGGCCGCGCACATCCGTGCCGGCCGGGACTTGAAAGTCGTCGACGCCAAGACCGGCCAGGACCTGACTCGCGTCCTGTTGACGCAAATCATCACTGAAGACGCCAAGGACAAGCCCACCGGCCTGCCCCTCGAATTACTGCGGCAGCTCATCATCGCCTCCGATGAGGTGCGGCAGGAATTTCTTATGTGGTACTTGAAATCCGCGTTTGACACCTACGAGAAAGTGCAGGACGCCGTGCAGAACCGCTTGAGCGAAGTCCAATCCGCCATCCTTTCGCCTGTGGACATGATGAAACGGTTCCTGGGAACGAGCGCCTCTCCGCCATCGCGATCGGACGCCGAACCCGAAGTCGAGGCCCTGCGCAAGCGCGTGGCGGAACTTGAGGCCCGCCTGAAAAAGTCAGCGCCCGCAAAACGCCGCTTGCGCAAGAAGCACTAAGTTGCAGATTCTGGCACCCGAATGTTCGAGCTTTATTCAGAAATGCCTCTTGGACCGGCAAGCACTGCGCGGTATAATTCTGCAGTGCAGCATTCGCGCTTTCCGCGCCTCGACGCGCGGATTGGGCAGACCCAGGGACGAACTTGCGGCGTAAACTGAAAACAGCAGCAGCGCGTCCTTCCCCGTCGAAGCGGCGCAAGCCAACTCCGCAGCCCTATCCTCAGACCAACACTTCCAGTGTTTGGACGGAAGCTCTCATCGGAGCTGAGATCCTCCTGTTGCACGCCACTCCCGTTTACTACGGCTTCGGTGTGCCACGCGGGGATGGCTCCGCGGTAGTCATCATTCCCGGATTTCTCGGCACCGATCTTTACCTCACCGAGCTTCACGCCTGGCTCCAGCGCATCGGATACCGGCCCTATTTTTCGGGCATCGGCATCAACGCGGAATGTCCGAACTTGCTCATCCAGCGCCGTCTGAACCAGACGATCGAAAAAGCCTTGATGGAAACAGAGCGCAAAATTCACCTGATTGGTCACAGCCTGGGAGGCGTGATCGCTCGCTCCCTGGCCGGGCAGCGGCCAGACGACGTGGCCTCTGTGATCACTCTGGCTGCTCCCATTCGCGGTACAGTTGCAAATAAAGCCGTTCTCCGCGCTGCCGAAGCCGTTCGGCTCCGCATCCTCGAGGAGCATGGCGGCGGAGTTCTGCCCGACTGCTATACCGGACGCTGCACCTGCAATTTTCTGGATTCCCTTCGCCGCAAGGTTCCCGACACGATGCTCGAGACTGCAATCTACACGCGTCAGGACGGCATCGTGGACTGGCGCTATTGCATGACCATGGACCCCGAAAAGGATGTGGAAGTTCCGGGCACTCACATCGGTATGGCATTCAATCCCGCGGCCTACGCGGTTGTCGCAGAACGTCTGGCCAGAGCGCAATCGTCCGAATAGTCCCGTCAACCGTGTTCAGCCCACCATCTCGAGCACGGCGCCCCTAGCCGTCTCTAATCTCTGCGACTGCCCGCCCGCATTCTGTATAAGAAGCGACGCCGATGCCAGGCTGTTGTTCACCACTTCGAAACTGCCGCTGCAATCCGTCTTTAAATATGGAAGACGATGAGCGCTCGAACCGCGTCCGTCGATCGCCGCTTCCAGCCGTAATCCATTTCGTTCCGCGCAGCGAAAACTCCACTGCAACGGTTCCTTGCTCATGCTGGATTCCTGCAATTTGCGGAACACATACTTCTGCCCGTCGTGCCAGAGCACGGCTTTGCGAAAGACCAACCCAAACGGCATCTCATAGATCAATGCTTCCAACGTGCTTGCTGCGCGGCCGGTTCGAGGAAAATAGGCGTGCGTCCAAGTCCAGAAGTTGCGGTGCCGGTATCCGCAATTGTGTCCCTGCACTCCGAACCCCAGAGGCTCGCCGGCAAACCTCTGTCCATCCAGCGTGATCTCCCCCGAAAAAACCGCGTCAGAGTGTGGCGTGCGCGAAAAGCCAATCCAGCCCTTGTTACTCAGCGTCACGCGAAATGTTGAACGGTAGCGCAGGTTCCAGGAGATCCCGTGCCCGTCCCCTTCCAACGATCCTCTACACGACTCCTCTTCGATCCGGTTATCGCCAATTCGAAAGTGAAATGGACTCTGTCCTCTGCGCCTGATGTCCAATCCCGCCAGCGGAAAACCCTGAATCAAGGTCTGCGGCACGCCGCCCGCCGGGAACCACGTAGCCCAAACTTGAACCGGCATTCCCCGCAGGTTTCCCGCGCAACCGCCTCGCCCCGGATTCATCAGCAAATAGCGGAACCACCAAGCGCCGCTACCATCCGCCAATCCCACACGGAGGAACCAGACCTCATATCGGCGCTTTACCGACAATCCCGAGAATACTTCGTTCAGAGTGGCCAAGGATTTCCTGCTCCCGACAACCCTAGACTATCTCACAGGACTTCCGACTATCCGGTGATGCCGGTCACTGCGCATCCCGATGCGACAGCCCATAGTGGGAGCGGTCCGTTTATGCTGGATGCGTCCGCCATCGCAGCCGGCCTCCGTCTGCTCGCGCCTGACCAGTTGCGCACCGCCTTGGAGAATGTTCTGCCTCCAGGCGCAACCCCAGCCGAAAAAATCAGCGCTATCGAAGCAGGCCTCCGAAGCCCCGCCAGTCAATCCGTTCGCGACGCGATGGCCCGTTGGATCGTCGACGAGATCGTGCCCGTCGATGCGCTGGTTCCGGAAACCTACAAGCAGTGGCGGCCACCAGTACGCGACGCCATGATGTTCGTCGTCACGCGCCTCTCCCCAGGCCGCCTTGCCCCCAAACTCCTGGAGCAAATCGAGCTTCCAGCGAAGACATCACCCGAAGTGCGTTTGCTGCGGCTCATCGCCAAGGTGCCGGGCTTGCAGAAACTGGGCCAGGTCATTGCGCGCAACCAGCATCTCCACCCTGCCCTGCGCAGAGCGCTCGCCAAACTGGAAAACGGAATTCACGATGTCCAACCGGAAGACATTCGCGCCATCGTTCAAAAAGCGCTAGGGCCAAAGTTCAAGACCTGCGCCGTGGAAATCTCGCCCAAAATACTGAAAGAGGCCAGCGTCAGTGCGGTCATTCGGTTCACCTGGCAAAATCCCGACACCGGGCGGCGCGAGCGCGGCGTCTTCAAAGTCCTGAAACCTCACATCCCCGAATACTTCGCCGAGGACATGGACTACCTCCAACGGCTGGCCCAATACTTCGGGGACCGCCACCACACGTACGGATTTGCGGCTCACCTGATCCCCGACACGTTTCGCAAAGTGCGGCGCCTGTTGCGTCACGAGGTCCACTTCACTCGCGAACAAAAGACGCTGATCGAAGCAGCAGCTCTCTATCGCGACTTTCCCGGAGTGCGCATCCCGCGCGTGATTCAGCCGTTGTGCACGCCTACCATCACGGCGCTTACGGAAGAACCAGGAATCAAGGTGACGAGCGCGGCAGCGCGGTTGCCTGCCTTACGCCGGCGAAAGGTGGCCGAGCAATTGGTGGAAGCCCTGGTCGCGGTGCCTCTTTTCTCCTCCACGCAAGATGCAATCTTTCACGGCGATCCCCATGCCGGTAATTTGCTTTACAACAACAAGACCGGCGAACTCGTCATCCTCGATTGGGCTTTGCGCGAACGTCTGAGCCGCGAGCAGCGCCGTCATCTCGCCCTCTTGTTCGTGATGGTCAGCCTGCGCGATCCCGTGGGCACTTCCAACGAAATCGTGGCGCTGAGTCAACCGCGCATCAGGATGACTTCGCCCCGGGCCGGGAAAATCCGCGAGACCGTGTCCAAATTCCTCGACGAACTACCGCCATCCCGCATGCCCAGCGGAGCAGACGCCATGCGACTCCTGGAACGCGTCGCGATCGACGGCGTGAAGTTCCCTAGTTCGCTGATCATGCTGTCGAAGGTGATGTTCACGCTGGAGGGAATTCTGGGCGACATCGTTGGCTCGGACACGGGTATGGGATTTACCCTCGCGCGTCACGTCGCCCAGCATTGGATTGCCAACCGCTCTGCGTTCCGTTCGCCACTCATGACGCGCGACTGGTTTGCGCTTCAGTGCAGCGCACTGCTCTACACCAGCCGGCTGTGGCTGCAGTGGGAGCGGGCACTGCTGAACCGCTTGCCTCGATCGGAGTCCACAGTGGCGCCTGCCGCCACGGGAACCGAAGGGCGGCCATAAATAGAAGACCGCCCGTCACAGGTCCTCACCGTCCAGGCTTAAACCGGTACGGCCTTCGGCCGGCGCGTCGTGTGAGCCCGGCCATGTTTGGGCGCCCGTGCGACGTCCTTCTTGTGCGGCTTGATGAGCGACCCGATCATCGACGTCTCCGTGTTAAAAAAGTTCTTCACGCCTTGGCCGGTCCGAGTCGCAATTGGTAACAGCTGAGAAGGCGACACCAGCCCCATGGTCCGAGTCGCCACGTCCAGGTTCACGTTCATCTGCTGACCCATTACGTCGAGCAGTCTCTTCTGCGCCTCGATGAAAGCGTTCCCGGCGTTGCGCGCCAGTTGCGCGACCTCGGTCTTCTTCGCGGCCTTGCCGTCGTGTGGTTTCTTGCCGCTGGTTGCCGTCGCGGTTTCCTGCGCCACGGCGTCGAGGAATTTCTTCTGCGCGCGGGTGAAGGTCTCCATCCCCTCGCGGGCAAACTCGACCACCTGAGCTGCGCGATCGCCCTTCCCCGCTTTTTCTGACTCCAGCCATTGCAGCGTCTGCTTGCTGGTAGTAGTCAGCAGTTCCTGCTGCATTCCGATCAGAGTATCCAGACTGCGTTGTACGAGGCCGGTCACCGCAACTGCTGGCAGGAAGCCGCTGGTCCGTTCTTTCACTCCATTGCAGATAATGTCGTTTTCTTGTTGCGCCAGGTTCAGAAAAGCTCGCTGTGCTTCCACGAGACTCGATGTTCCCTCGACCGCCAATTCAGTCAGAATCGCCAGGGGAGATTGGTCATCATGGGGCTTGGTGTGGGTTGGCATAGTGCCTCCTTGCTGCGTTGCAGCATTGACCCCAATGTAGTATTCGCGCGTCTTTCCGTCAATAGCCGCCGCGCCTGAATTGCGTCGCGTCACTTTGAAGTGTGACTGCCATCACCGGAAATAATTGGGCGAGAACGCAACCTGTTTCGTCTGGGGTTTGTGCGAGTGCTGATCCGATCTCCTAGGAAGGAAGCAATGGAACGACTTCCTGAAGTCGAAACCGCGAAGGCATTAATGAACGAAGCGATGGTTTGGTCGGTCATGAAATGGCTTCGCGAGAAGAAAAGAGTGCGTAAGACCGCCGATCAGGCGAACGCCGCCCTTGACCGGGCGAGCCAATCTGTCCGAGAGCGCTGGCCGGATCGCATAAAAGCTGCATACGAAGCGCTGCTCGCGCAAGCGGCCGCAAGCACGACCGGCTGCCACCAGCAGAAGGCGCAACCGCCAGCGATTGACCCAGAAGCAGCTCTCATCGCCGGCCGGAGCAAGGAATCGGATGACGAAGCCTACCGCGCCCGAATGGATGCCGAAAAAGCTTTCGACGATGCAGAAAAACAACTAAGCACCAGCCTCGCGCGCGATGGATGTCGAAAAGCGATCCACGCCTGGGACTTGCACGAAAAAGCGATTCGCCAGGCCGAAGCCATCATTCGCTCGAAGTGATGAACCCCGGCAGAAGCCCCTGGTAGATCGCCATTCCAACCACAGCATCCACGCCCATGGCGTGCAGTTCGTCAATCTCTTCTTGACTCCGGATTCCCCCAGCCGCAATAAGTTGCCGCGCCGTGGCTTCCCGCAGCGGACGGATCACATCCCGCGGAAATCCCCGCAACAACCCTTCCGTGTCCACATGCGTATAGAGAAACGCGCCGCACCAGGGCTCCAGCGCCCGTACCATTTCCAGCGGCGTCACCCCGGTCACCTTCCGCCATCCGTGAATCGCCACGCGCCCCCCCATCGCGTCGAGCGCAAAGACCAGCCGGCTCTCGCCGACGGCGTTGGCCGTCCTTTCCGCGAATCCCCGGTCTAGCTTGTCCTCAGCGAACAGTGCTGATCCGAGAATGACCCTCTGCGCTCCCGCCGCCAGAGCAGCTCGCGCAGCATCCACAGTCCGAATTCCCCCACCCACTTGGCACGGCAGTTTCCGCGCCAACTCCCTCACCAGCTTGACGTTGCTCCCCGTTCCAATGGCGGCGTCAAGATCAATCAGTTGTACCAGCGGATACTTCGAGAAGCGATCCACCCACGCCGCGAAATCGTCGAACTCCAGCGCCTTCTTCCGGCCCTGAACCAGCTGGACGATCTTCCCACCCATCAAATCGATCGAGGGAATCAGCACGGCCACCTCACCGGAATTCCCTGCGACCCGATTTCTTGCTTGAGATCGACAAGGCGGCTGAAACCGTAATGGAAAATCGAAGCCGCCAGCGCAGCATCCGCATGCCCTTCGCGGAAGACCTCGACAAAATGCTGCGCTCCGCCCGCTCCGCCCGAGGCAATCACAGGAATCCGAACCGCGTCCGCCACCGCTCGCGTCAACTCGCAATCAAAGCCGATGCCGGTCCCGTCGCGGTCCATCGAAGTCAGCAGGATTTCGCCCGCGCCGCGCGACTCCGCTTCGCGCGCCCAGACAATCGCATCGCGTCCGGCGGCCGTTCGGCCTCCATGCGTAAACGACTCCCACTGCGCCGCGCCTCCAATACTCTTGGCATCAATCGCCACCACCACCGCCTGCGAACCAAAGCGTTCCGCGATCCGCGTGATCAAACTCGGATCCGCCAGTGCCGCGGAATTGATGCTGATCTTGTCCGCACCCGCCGAAAACACCGCAGCCGCATCTTCCAGCGTGCGAATCCCTCCCCCCACGGTAAAGGGAATAAATAACTGGCGCGCTGCCCGTCGCACGGTGTCGAGCAAAGTCGCCCGCCGCTCATGCGCGGCCGAGATATCCAGAAGCACGATTTCGTCCGCTCCTGACGCGCTGTGCGCCTTCGCCAGTTCCGCCGGATCACCCGCATCGCGCAGATTCTCAAACTGCACGCCCTTGACGACGCGACCGCCGTCCACATCCAGGCAAGCGATAATGCGTTTCGTCAGCATGTTAGAGCGCGCAAAAATTGCCTAGCATCTGCAACCCAATCTCCCCCGATTTTTCGGGATGAAACTGCACCCCAAACAGATGGTCCCGTTCCACCGCAGCAGAAAACCGCCCGCCATACTCGCAGCACGCCACCGTCGTCCCCGTAACCGGCGCACGAAACGAATGCGTGAAATACACATACGAACCCGACGGTACACCGCGCAACAGCCGCGAAGACCCATCCACCTCAAGCTGGTTCCATCCCACATGCGGCGATTTCACGGTCGCCGGAAAGCGCTCGCATTCTCCGTCCAGGACGCCCAGCCCAAGAGTCTCCGGCGATTCCTGGCTCCGTTCAAACATCCATTGCATCCCGACGCAGATCCCCAGGAACGGAATCGCTCTCCCGATGGAATCTGCGATGGCCGACTGTAAACCCGTGCACGCGAGCGCCGCAGTCGAAGCAAAATGACCGACCCCGGGAAGCAAAACTTTCGAAGCCGTTGCTACCTGCCCCGGATCAGAAGTAATGGCACATTCCTGCCCCAGCCAGTCCAGGGCCTTCTTCACCGAGACCAGATTCCCGGCCCCATAATCCACAATCGCAATCATCACAGCACTCCCTTGGTGCTGGGCAGCAGGCGCGCCATGCGCCGGTCGCGCCAGCAAGCCGCGCGCAGCGCCCGCGCAAACGCCTTGAACAGCGCCTCAATCTTGTGATGACTGGATCGTCCGTACAGCGTTCGTACGTGAACATTAGCCCGCGCCCCCCGGGCAAAGCCCTCAAAGAAATCGTGCACAAGTTCCGCCTGCAGATCGCCGACCAGCCGCCTGCGCACTTTGGTATCCACCACCGCCGCAGTCCGTCCGCAGAAATCCACGGCAGCCATTCCCATGGTTTCGTCCATCGGCATCAGAAAGTATCCTGCACGCAGAATGCCGCGCTTGCTGCCCAGCGCCTTGTCAAACGCCTGCCCGAGGACGATTCCCACATCCTCCACCGTATGGTGCTGGTCCACGTCGAGATCGCCGCACGCCTTCAGCTTCAGATCGAAGCCCCCGTGATGCGCAAACAGTTCCAGCATGTGATCAAAAAAGCGGATGCCGGTGGACACCTGGTACCGCCCGCGTCCTTCAATCGTGAGCGAGATTTGAATCTGCGTCTCTTTGCTGACGCGCTTGATACTCCCTTTTCTCATCGCCACGGCGCTCCTTGCGCAATACCCAGCTCTTCGCACGTCTCCTGCAGCGCCGTCAGCAAGCGGTCCGCATGCGCGCGCGGGCCCAGCGTGATGCGCACGCATCCCTCGCATCGGTGATCGCTCGACCGGTCGCGCACCAGAATGCCGCGCCGCCTCATGCACGCCACAAAGGATGCCGCCGCGCCCACGCGGGCCAACACGAAGTTCGCCTGGCTGGGCCAGAATTGAATTCCGCTGGCATCGAGCGTCCGCTCTAGCCGAGCCCGCGACTCACAAACCTCGCTCACATACCGTTCGGTGTAAGCCTGATCGCTAAGCGCTTCCGGCAAACACGCCAGCGCCACTGCGTTCACGTTGTAAGGCGAACTGACGCGCCGCACCGCCCGCAGCTGTTCGGCGTCGCCGATCAGCACCCCCATGCGCAGCCCCGCCAGCCCATAAGCCTTGGAAAATGTGCGCCCCACAAACAGGTTGGGAAGTTCACCGCGCGCGGCCAGCAGGGTTTGCCCGTAGAATTCAAAGTACGCCTCGTCTACGAGCACAGCGGCGTCCGGCGCCGCGCGAGCGATTCGCCGTAGATCATCCGATGGCGCCACCGTTCCCGTGGGATTGTTTGGATTCGCAATGGCGATCAGTTGCGTGCGCGGCGTAATTCGATTGCACACATCATCCCCAGGAAAGACAAAATCCTCGCCCGCCGGAACACCGATGACCTGCGCACCCGCCGCCATCATATAAATCCGATACATCGAATACGTGGGTACAACAATCAACGCTTCGTCGCCAGGCTCAAGGTAAGTCTCGCAGAGCAAGTGAATCGCTTCGTCCAGGCCATTGGTCAACAGCAGTTCCGCCGCCGCGACCCTCAAGAAATCAGCCACCCCCGCTTCCACAGGTTCGCGTTCGGGATAGCGCGCAAGTTGTTCCGGACCCACTTGCCGCAACCGCTCGAGCACTCGCGGCGAGCACCCAACCGTGTTCTCGTTGAAATCCAACCGCAGCCCATCCCGCCCCGCCAGCGGCGGATGATACGAAGGCAGCGCCCGTACCCCTTCGCGTGGACTAAGCATGCTCGCACCTCACTCGAACAGCTCGCGCATGAGCAGGCAATCCTTCCGCCTGGGCCAGACACTCAATCGCCGGTGCAATCCGCTTCAACCCCTTAGCAGAAAGCCGCTGCACCGTAATGACCTTCACAAAATCCGCCACGCTCAACCCTCCTCGAAATCGCGCCTGCCCCGCAGTGGGCAGCACGTGGTTGGGCCCAGAAGCGTAATCGCCCGCGGCCTGCGCTGAGCAATCTCCCACGAACACCGATCCCGCATTCTGAATAAACGGCAAGTCATCCTCAGCAACGGTGATGTGTTCCGGCGCCAGCTGATTAGCCCACCCCCGCGCCTGTTCGCGGGATGCCGCGATGAGTATTGCGCCGCGCGCCCGCAACGACTCCTGAGCAGTCGGATTCCCTTTCGCCAATTGCGCCGCACTCGCCTTCACAGACTGCGCCAACGTGCGAGAAGTCGTGATCAACACGGCCAGCGTTTCCGGATCATGCTCGGCCTGCGCCACCAGATCCGCCGCAACGAATTCCGGAACACCCGAGTCGCACAGCACAACGGCTTCCGTAGGCCCGGCCAGAAAATCAATCGCGCAATCGAACGAGACCAGTTTCTTCGCCACCGTGACGTAAGCGTTCCCCGGCCCCACAATCTTGTCCACGCGCGGAATGCTGCTGGTCCCATACGCCAGAGCCGCCACGGCCTGCGCCCCTCCCACGCGGTAAAATTCGCGCACACCCAGCATCGCGGCCGCCGCTAACACTTGCGCCGACGGCTTGGGCGACACCACGCGAATATTCTTCACTCTCGCGACCTGAGCGGGGATGACGGTCATCAGCAAAGTGGAAACCAGCGGATAGCGCCCTCCCGGCACATAGCACCCCACCGACTCCAGAGGACGCACCATTTGCCCCAGAGAGATTCCGCCGCGAGTCCGCATCCAGTCGCCGGGCTTTTGCCATTCACAAAAACGACGGATGTTACGAGCAGCCTGCCGCAGAGACTTGCGCAACTTGGGAGTAGTCGTCCGCAACGCCTCCGCCATTGCCTCCTCAGACACTCGCAGAGACTGTTTCGCCGCCAGCCCGTCGAACCGCTCCGCATACCGTCGAAGCGCTCGTTCCCCGCCGCGCCGCACGCCATCAATAATCCGCCGCACTTGGGGCTCCAATCGGCCGAGGTACAGGCCTCGTGCGGCAAGACGTTCCACCATTTTGTCAGCCCCTCGACCAGAAACGATCCGCATCACAACACCACCTTGTTCAGCGGATACTCGACGATGCCCTGCGCTCGCGCCTCTTTCAGCCGCGGAATCACATCCCACGCTGCCCCCTCATCAATCACCGTGTTGACCGCGAGCCAGTCCTCGTCGCTCAGATGGGAAATCGTCGGCTTCTGCAGCGCAGGCAGCACCGCAAGCACCGCCGCCAAATCTTCCTTCCGCACATTCAGCATCAACCCGACGCGGTCCTGCGCCTCCATCGCCCCTTGCAGCATCAGGGCCAGGTTGTCGATCTTCCGCCGTTTCTCACGATCGCCATACGAACATTTATTAGCGATCAATTGCGTGTTCGACTCCAGCACCGTCTCCAGAATGCGCAGCCGGTTCGCCTTGAGTGAACTGCCCGTCTCCGTCACTTCGACGATCGCGTCCGCCAACATCGGCGGTTTGACTTCCGTAGCGCCCCAGGAAAACTCCACCCGCACCTCCACGCCTTTCTTGCAAAAGTAGTCGCGTGTAACTTTCACCAGTTCGGTGGCGACGATTTTTCCCGACAGTTCCTCCGCCCCTTGAACAGACGAATCTTCCGGAACCGCCAGCACCCATCGCACCTTGCCCCGGCTGCGCTTGGCGTAAATCAAGTCGCTCACCGTGACCACTTCCAGTCCGCTCTCGATCACCCAGTCGAGCCCCGTCAACCCTGCATCGATCGCGCCGTGCTCCACGTAACGAGCCATCTCCTGGGCCCGGATCAACATGCCATCGATCTCCGGATCTGAAGTTCTGGCGAAATACGACCGTCCATCTGTGTAGGCTGGAAGACCGGCTCGCGCAAAGAGTTGTAACGTCGCCTCCTGCAGGCTGCCCTTGGGAATTCCGATGCGTAGCTTCATCGCGTCTCCTTCGCAGGACTCACGATGGTTTCCGGCGTCCGCACATGAATCGAGTCCGTGAAACACGATCGAGTCCCGCGATGGCAGACCACTCCCGCACCCTCCACCTCAACCCGCAGCAACAACGTATCGCGGTCGCAGTCCATGCAGGCCGAAACGACCCGCAGCCGGTTTCCCGAACTCTCGCCCTTCATCCAAAGCTTCTGGCGCGTTCGGCTGAAAAATGTCACATACCCGCCCTCCAGCGTGCGCTCCAGCGCCTGGCGGTTCATGAATCCCACCATCAGGACTTCCCCGTCCGTCGAATCCTGAACTACAGCGGGAAGCAGTCCGCCCATCTTCTCGAAATCAAATTCCGCATTCATACCCGTACTTCCTCTCTCGGAGAAACAAAAAGCCCGCTGAACGATTTCGCGTCAGCGGGCCGGAACTCCTGAAAAGTGCTTTTATCTCAAGTCTGCAATCTCAGGTGCACATCGCCGCCGTCGCGCTAGGCGCGTGATGATGATGGCGGTGATGGACATGAAACAGCATCCGTCAGTTAGAGTACGAGAGCGATCCGTCGGGGTCAATCAATTTAAACCATTCGCTTGATCTGTTTTTTGCATGCAACGGATTCAGATTTCGCATCCTCTCCTAGAATGCCGCCACCAGTCCTGATACGATTCCCCTTCACCGTCGGCAATCATCTCCACAATTTCCGGGAGCCTTCATGAATGCTTCGTTCCCTGCTTCTCGCCTTCTGCTTTCAGTTGCAATGATCTCGATCTCTCTGCTCGCGACTGCCGTTCGCGGCTGCGCCCAGACGCAGGTCACGAATGACCCCCCTTTTTATGGTCCATTCAATGCCGTGTTCCTGCCTGACGGCGATGGCCTGAAGAAGCCTCTTGTGAAAACTGACTCCGTCCTGCGCGCCGATTCATCCTGGTCGCTCTATGCCTGGGTGAAACCCGTCGAAGCGTCGCACGCGCTGAGTCTGGTCGCTGGCTTTGGCGATCCCGCGGACGAGTTTTCGAGGTACCTCGCGCTCGACGGAGAGCACGTCACTCTGTGGATGGGCAAGGACAACAGCCTCTCCGGCACCGCTACGCTCACCCCTGGAAAATGGCATCTCCTCGCCGCGACCTTCAACGGCGAAGAGTTCCGCCTCTACAGCGACGGCACCCAAATCGCGAGCGGCAAGTTAGATTTGGGAGCCGTCACCCCAGTCCTCGAGATGGCTCCTCCTTCATCGCCTTCCCAGAATTGGCGTCACTTCGGTGGCACCATCGCTGCTCTCACCCTGGTTCGAAGCACCCTAAGCAACGCTGAAATCAAACAGCTCTCTCAGAAGCCAGACGACTTCTCCACCTTTGAATTCGAAGAAGGCTCGAAGCCCTGGCCCGTGCAGACGCGGGGCCAGGCTGGATATCGAGCGCCCCAGGATCCCGCAACCATGCCGCGTAGCAGAGCTCCATTCTCCGCTCCAGCCGCGAAGACTCCGCCCACGCAAGAAATCCTCCAGGCGCATGGCGAAAGTCAGTGGACCCTGGCCGCCGGCTGGCACATGACTCCCGCGCCAAAAGTAAATGCCGATGGCGCAGCCATCTCGCAGACCAGCTTCAATGCGAAAGACTGGATGTACGCGACTGTTCCCGGAACCGTCCTCACCACCATGATCGATCGCGGCATCTATCCCGATCCCGACTACGGCCTGAACAATCTCGCAATCCCCGAAAGCCTCAACCAGCAGGACTACTGGTATCGCATTGAATTCCCCGCGCCCAGGGCGGTCCGCGGACGCCGCCTGACTCTGACCTTCGAAGGCATCAACTACCAGGCCGCAATCTGGCTGAACGGTCAGTCCCTCGGCTCGATCAAAGGAGCATTCATTCGCGGCGCCTTTGACGTGACCGACATCGTAAAACCCGACAAAGCGAATGTTCTCGCCGTGCGCATCTTGCCGCCTCCTCATCCGGGAATTCCTCAGGAGCAATCCGTCAAGGGTGGCCCCGGAGAAAACGGCGGCATGATGTGCCTCGACGGCCCCACCTTCGTAGCCACCGAAGGCTGGGATTGGATTCCCGCCGTTCGCGACCGCGATACCGGCATCTGGCAACCGGTCACGCTAACCGCAACCAGCACGGTGAAAATTGGCGACGCGCAGGTCGTGACTTCCCTGCCCCTACCCGATACTTCACGCGCCGACGTCGAGATCACGGTGCCGCTGGAAAATATTTCGACTTCGCCCGTAACTGGAACACTGAAGGCTTCGTTCGGAGAGACCACTGTGACCCAGCAAGTCGCGTTGGCTCCCGGCAAGAGTTCGGTGAAGTTGACGTCTTCTGAGTTCGCGCAACTGACCGTACAGCATCCGCGCCTGTGGTGGCCAAACGGCTACGGCAAGCCCGACCTGTACACGCTTCACCTGACCTTTTCGGAGGGGAACACCGAGTCCGACTCAAAAGACTTGCGCTTCGGAATCCGCCAGATCACCTACGAATTGAGCCTCCTAGATAGCGCAGGCCATCTCCGCCGTTTGGAATATTCGCCGACCACCGCGAGGCTTCACGAAGAGCTCGTCGTCGACGTCCGCCACGAAGGCATGCGCGAGATTCCCGCCGCCGATCCTTTCCCCCCCAACTTCCCTCTCGAGTGGAGAGACGGATGGAAGTCCTGGGTCGCATCGCTAGCGCCCGCTGGTGAGCACTCGCCGTCGGTGAAGATGCTCGACGATACGAAAACTTCCCCCTACCTCGTGATCAAGGTCAATGGCGTGCGCATCGCCGCCCGCGGCGGCAATTGGGGCATGGACGACTCCCGCAAGCGCGTCTCCCGCGAGCATCTCGAGCCCTTCTTCCGCCTGCATCGCGACGCCAACCTGAACATCATCCGCAACTGGGTCGGCCAAAACACCGAACAAACCTTCTACGATCTCGCCGATGAATACGGGCTGATGGTTTGGAATGATTTCTGGGAATCCACGCAGAACTACAACGTCGAGGCCGAGGACCCGACACTGTTTCTCGACAACGCCCGCGACACCATCCTGCGCTTCCGCAATCATCCCTCGATCGTCGTGTGGTGCGGCCGCAACGAAGGCGTGCCTCAACCCGTCATCAACGAGGGACTCATCAAGCTAATCCGCACTCTGGACGGCACGCGCTACTATTTTCCCAGTTCCAACCAGGTCAACCTGCAAAACAGCGGCCCATACAAATACATGGACCCTACCCTCTACTACACCGCGTTGAACCATGGCTTCTCCGTAGAGACCGGCACACCGTCGTTCTCGACTCTGGAATCATTCCGCGCGTGGATTCCAAAAGAAGATCAGTGGCCAATCGGCGACGCCTGGGCCTACCACGACTGGCATCAAAGCGGAAACGGCGACATGGCTCCCTTCATGGCGCAAATGCAGGACGAGTTCGGCGCTCCCGTGAGCCTGGAAGATTTCGAACGCAAGGCGCAAATGCTCGACTATGTCGATCACCGCGCGATCTTCGAAGGCATGAACGCACATCTCTGGTCCCCCAACAGCGGGCGCCTCCTGTGGATGACCCAGCCCGCATGGCCCAGCAATACCTGGCAGATTCTGAATGCAGACTACGACACCCAGTCTTCTTTCTACGGGGTCAAGAAAGCCTGCGAACCGCTGCATGTGCAACTCGATCTCTCGAACTACAACGTCGCGGTGGTCAATACCACCAACGATCCGCAGACAGCCCTGGTGCTCACCGCAAACGTTTACTCACTCGAGAACAAGCTGTTGCTCCACAAAGAAGAAAAGAGAGACGCAGCCGCCGACGTTCTCACCGACGGATTTCAACTGGACCTTGCCCCGTTGCTCTCGTCGGAAACAATCGTGCTGGTGAGTCTGGAGCTGCGCAACGCGTCCGGAGAAGTCGTATCCAGAAATTTCTATTGGCTGGGAGCTGACAACGCTTCGTACCGCCGTTTAAATCGACTGCCCAATGCCTCGCTGTCCGCGACAGCCAAATCCATACGTGCCGGCGACAACATCCGCGTCATCGTCGACCTGCGCAACACCGGAACCGCCGTCTCCCTGGCTAGCAAGCTGACACTCCTAAACGCCGATGGTTCGCGGATTCTTCCCGCGTACTACACCGACAACTATGTGTCATTGCTCCCAGGAGAAAGTCGAGAAATTGAAATTGAGTATCTCGCGAAATCAGCCAATGGACCTGCGCAACTGGCGCTGCGCGGATGGAATCTCGCCAAACAAGTCGTCCCGGTCCCCTAGCGCCGAAGTTCAAGATCCCGGAGAGCCCGGCTTGATCTCGGCCGCCTTGCCGTCTTGATACACAACCACCAGCGGCTTGCCGCCATTCGGGTAGTGCACGGTTTTTTCCGAACCGCCTCCCGCGTCGGGCACGCCCATGCCGATCGCGAAATCCGCCTGCATCTCGTTCATCCCCGGCTTCACTTCGTGCTGTTCCACCGCTTGCCACACGTTGGCCGGCCAGTGCTTATACAAGTCGTGCGGATCCTCGATAAAGAACATCTCGTCGGAATAAATCGTGTATTGCTCGTCCGCCTCAAACCCAATCGGCACCCCATACGTCTTTCCCTCTTTTTGAAAAACCGCTATCACCTGCCGCCGCTCTCCCTTGCCCGCTGGCAGCGCCGTAACCACATCCTTGAACTCCAGTTTTTCGATGGGCAGCAGCAGTCCCGCATCATGCGCAAAGTCAACCTGCTTGCGCGCCACATCGTATGCGTAATACGTATAGCGGTATCCCTCCTTCACCCACACGGGCTGCTGCGTAAGCTGCTTCGCGCTCTTAACATCGTAGGGATAAAGCTTCTTCGGGCTGACATAGTAATCGGGATTGGCATACCCAACGGCCTGCGCCTGTTTCTGCTTATCGGCCGCGACCTTATCCTCATGCCGCTCGTAAAACATGTAGCCCGCTCGCAAAGTCGCGACCACCAACGCCAGCAGCAGCGCGAGTTGAATCTTCTGCTTCGCTTCTGGACTCATCATGCGCAAAACTCTACCAGATATGCCCTTCAGCGCAAATCCAGCCAGCACCCTAGGAGGCAACGGGCGTAAAGCTATGGCCCTTACGCGACCGTGCGGAGACGCGTTCTCATCCCGTCGTTGTACACTGAAACAGGGGTTCTGCTATGCCGGCCATCACCGAACAAGATGTTATGAGCGCGCTAAAGAGTTGCTACGATCCCGAGATCCCGGTCAACATCGTCGATCTCGGCCTGATCTATAAGGTGGATTTCACCCCCGCCCCCGCGGCGAATCCCGAGGAGGCCAAGCAGGACGTCACCGTCGAAATGACCCTGACCGCGCAAGGTTGCCCCGAGCACGTCAACATCAGCGCTCAGGTCAAATCACGCGTCGAGCAGTTACCCGGCGTCAGTAACTGCACTGTGAATGTGGTGTGGACTCCGCCCTGGACTCCCGAGCGCCTCAGTCCCGACGCCCGCAAACAACTCGGCATCGAATAGGAACCGGCTTCCGCTGGCCGCCTTCCGGCTCCCGACATTGGTCAATCCGGAAGCCCGAAGCCCTTATCCCCCGATCTCTTCCCAAGCCTCCACCGCGCTCCGCCCTGCCGCCTCAGTAATCCGCTTGCCGGCCTGCCCCGCCATCTCCATCACGCGCATGCCGCGCTCGAAATAGTCCGGCAGCGACTGCCGCACCTGCTCGAACTTCTCCGGATATTCCGCCGCCAGCACGGCCAGACCAACCCCCGTCGCCAGCACGCCCGCCGGATACTTCTTCTTCATAAACAGGACCCCCGCCGCACCAATCGAGCCCAGAACCACCGCTTTCCTCCAGCCGTCCATAACTGTTCCCCCTAAACAACCTCATTTGTTTGCGATTGTACCCCAGCGTCCGCCGCTCGCAGCAAGCGCATCCCTCATGGCCTTTGCATCCTTTATACTTCCAAGTTCGTTGGAGGCCCCATGTCCCCTGCGCAAGTCCGCCGTGCCGCATTCCTTCTGACCTTCGCTCTGGCCACCACCATGTCCGCCCAAACCAAGCCGCGCGCCCGCGATCTCGGCGTTCCCTTCGATGGCACTCCTGGCCCCAACAACGCCATCACCGACGTGAAGGGGGTCGAGGTCGGCCAAACCACGCTCATCTCCGGCGAAGGGAAACTCGAAATCGGCAAAGGCCCCGTTCGTACCGGCGTCACCGCCATTCATCCTCGCGGCAAAGCCAGCAACGACGCCGTCTTCGCCGCCTGGTTCACCCTCAACGGCAACGGCGAAATGACTGGTACCACCTGGGTCGACGACTCCGGATTCCTCAACGGTCCGGTCATGATCACCAACACGCACAGTGTTGGCGTAGTCCGCGACGCCGTCATCGCCTGGAAGGTCAAGCACGGCTCCCCCGACATGGAAGGCTACTGGTGGTCGCTCCCCGTCGTCGCCGAGACTTGGGATGGCTATCTCAACGACATCAACGGATTCCACGTCAAGCCGGAAGACGCATGGCACGCGCTCGACGTGGCCCATAGCGGCCCAGTGGAAGAAGGAAACGTCGGTGGCGGCACGGGCATGATCTGCAACGAATTCAAGGGCGGGATCGGAACCAGTTCACGCGTCCTCGACGAAAAAGCGGGAGGCTATACCGTCGGCGTCCTGGTGCAATGTAACTACGGATCGCGCGAGCAACTGCGCATCGCCGGTGTCAATGTAGGCCGCGAAATTCCCGAGCATACCGTCTGGAAGGACGACGTGGGCTCGATCATCGTGGTCCTCGCGACTGACGCTCCGCTCATCCCCACCCAACTCAAGCGCATCGCCCGCAAGATTTCGCTCGGCCTCGGCCGCGATGGCAGCTACTCCGGCGATGGCTCCGGCGACATCTTCATCGCCTTCTCCACCGCGAACCCCGGAGCCGTTGGCACCAAGGGATTGCACCAGCTCACCATGCTCCCCAACGATTCTCTCGATCCCATTTTCCTCGCGACCGTCCAGGCCACCGAAGAGGCTGTGGTCAACGCCATGGTCGCCGCCGAAACCATGACCGGCATCAACAATCACACGGTGATTGCCTTGCCACACGACCGCCTCCGTGAAGCCCTGAAAAAATACAATCGCCTCGCCCAGTAATCGCGGGTGCCCCACCCTGGTCTCTCCGTTTCTTGCAGAGACAGGGTGGCTATTTTGAATTTTGACTTCTGCTTTTCGACTTCTGATTCAGACTCTTGAAGCTGAACTTTATCGTCCCAACGCAACCTCGCCTAACTCGGTCCGAACGTCCCCCTTCCACGCCGGTAATCCTGCAATTCAATTCCGTGCCTCTTGACCGTACCATCCTTCCGCCGGAGCAGCATCTCCTGGCTGGAAAGCGCACCCTCTCGCTTCAATCCACCCAGCAGCGGTTCCCGCTCGGCTAAGTTGAAATAATGCTCCTCCGTCCGGGGAAAAATGAGCAAAAGTGACTGGATTGTAAGAACGGATTCTACGGACGGGACAGACTCTAGAATGTTTTCGAATTCAAGCTGCGCGGATGGATCCCGGATCCCGGTCGGACGATGGTTCGCGCGACAGTTTGCCGTAGCAGTTCCGAGATTTCCGCCTCGAGGATGTGTCGCTCTTCCGCCCACAGACGCGTAAAGCGGAACGGCTGCAGATACCCCTGCCCGCCCACCATCGGAAACAACATTTCCGCATTAGGCCGCACAAAGTTGCCGCCAATCGGAAGCGCCAGTCCAACCTTGGATCGTTCTTCGAGATACGCTGCGAGTTCCACCAGTCCTCCCGTGACGGAGAGCTGTTGTAGCTTGCCGGAAAGTTGGCGTCCATTTTCGAGCTCAAGCGTGACCGTGATTCTGCCTTGCAGGCTGACGCGCGGGGCGCGGGTTCCCTGCCGCGTTCGAGGAGAGTAAGTCATTGCCGCTTCGACTATTTCACTGAGGACAAGGCCGCCAGCAGCCGGTCCGTCCGCCGCATCATGATCCAGTCGTACTCATACGCCGTTCCGCAAACCAGGCATCTCTGATAATGACGGCCGTCTTCGTCGATGCGCGGCCACGAGAACCGGTGCGTACAACCACGTCCGAAAAGCTGTTTTAGGAACTTCAATGGGTTACCCCCTGGTTCCGGCTTCTCCACCGATCGAGCCAACGGGAGAAGAACGGTTTGTGGCCGTCGCTCAGCAAACCCTGCAGCGTGGATAAGAGAATGTCCGGCGGTTGAGACTTGGACACAAACGAGTCCACCGAACTCAGCTTGCTCTTGGGCAGAGGACCGTAGGCCGACAACAGCATGATCGGGACGTGCGCGTTGATCCGTTTCATCTTCGCCGCCACTACGTCGCCGTTCATGCCAGGCATCTGGTAGTCGACGACCACCGCATCCACAGCATGCGCGCGGAATAACTTCAGCCCCTCGTCCCCGCCACTCGCTTCCAAAACTTCATAGCCGCTCTGTTCGAGCAGCATCTTGCGCCCAATCAGCCCGTTCCAGTGGTCGTCAATGCAGAGAATTCGTGCCTTTACGCGGGACACAACTCACGATCCAATCCGGCCAGAATGAATTTTCGTTCAGCGCCGCACCTCCCCGACAGGAAGCTGCGGTTGCTGGACGATGAAGTGGTGGGCACCTTGATTCTGCTTCTCGTGCCACATACTTTCAAATTACGAATGTGCACTCCAGCCGCAGTTACCAAGCGCACCCGAGAAATGGAAACAAGTATCGGATCGCCTCCGCCCCAGTCCAGGAGGGACGACACAAGTTCTCACCCCGAGCACGGAACTACCCTCGCCCACTGTATTTCAGAAATGAGAAAGGCGAGCCGCCGTCGGCTCGCCCTCTTGATCGATTGAAAACGCGTCAGTGCTGCACTGCCCCGACCAGATCATTCTTCATCAGACTGACTTCCACCCGCCCTCCGCTCGTGTGCTTTGCCATGGTTCCATCCGCGCCAGCCACCGGCGCGTTCCCCATGCTGAGCACGTATATGCGGTAGACCGGAATCTGATGGTTCAGCACCAGATACCGCACCACCGAGTCCGCCATCTTCTGCGAACTGGCAATCGCGGCCTGACCGCGACCCGGGGCGAACCCACGCACTTCAATGATGTAGCTGCGCTGATCCTTCAGCGGAGCTGCCATCTCGTCGAGCGCGTCCTTCGCCGCCTTGCTCAGAGCCGTCTGACCGGCCTGGAAGCGAATTTCCGTCTGTCCGCTCCCTTTGTACTGATCGAGGTTGCCCACGACCTGCTCCTCCGTCGAAACTCGCGTGGAGGCCTGCGTAGCCGACGTCTGCGCCAACTGCGCCTTGTTGGCAGCGTCGGTCGCATGCTGGTCCGCCAGACTGCTCTTTTCCGACGCCATCTGAATGCCCTGCGTGGCGCGCGCATCCACGTCCTTGATCGCCTTGCTGTTTTCCGACGTCAACTCATCCAGTTCGTTGAGGCGGTCCCGGATGGGCCCCACTTGCCGCTGCACGTACTTCTTGTTGGCAAACGGGTGGGTGACCAGATTCACCAGATTGGGATCGTCCCCATCCCAGAAATTCTTGGGGGTATCGGGAGGGATCGGTGGCAGGTCGCTGGCGCTCTGCGATGCCGAGGCCGTCGCCGCCGGCTGTGCGTTCGAGTTTGAGTTAGTTTGCTGCGCGAACCCCGGGAGCGCAAGCGCGGTGCACAAGAACAGGAATACGAATATCCGATTGCTTTTCATCTTTGGACCTTCTTCCGAGTGGCACTTGGGGGCTCCACTCCAGCCAGATGGGGATCTTGCGTGACCTTTAGATTGTGCCTCCAGCGGACGAAACGTGCAAGCAAATCATTTCTTGCACCCAGGCCGTCATGGCCGCAAATCCCGCACCCCTCAACGGTTCTGGCCGGAGTGTATACGCGCCCTCCCGTTCCTTCGAAGGGGTTGATCTTCCCCCCTTCGGTGATCAGGATCACTGCCCGCCCGCGGAAAATCCTCTAGCATCCAGCCCAGCCGGCGACCATGTCCGCGCAGGAGGGACCATGGCAACTCAGAACCTGTCTCTGGAAACGATCGAGGACTTCCTGGCCCACAAGCGCATTGCGATGGTCGGGATCTCTCGCGAACCCCGCAGCTTCAGCGTCATGCTCTTCGAGGAACTCTGCCGCCGCGGTTACGATGTCATTCCTGTCAACCCCAACACTCCCAATGTGTTGGGCCGGCGCTGCTTCGCCCGCCTGCAAGACATCCAACCTCCCGTCGAAGCCGCCCTCCTCATGACCTCGCCGGCAGTTACCGACATCGTCGTCTCCGATTGCGCGGAAGCCGGTATTCGCCAGGTGTGGATGTACCGCGCCGCCGGGAAAGGCGCCGTCAGCCCAAGCGCCATCGCATTCTGCCGGGACCACGGAATTCAAGTCGTGCCCGGGCAATGTCCCTTCATGTTTCTGCCCGCCGCCGGAGGTGCCCATCGCCTCCACGGCTTCCTCCGCAAGATCACCGGCCGCTTTCCCCACCGCAAATCCGCGTAGCTCCCGCGGCTGGGAACTACCGGAACAGCCGGTGGAACAGTTCCACGAACGACGGGATATAGACAGGAAACGGCATGTAATCGTGCCACCCGGCCACTAGGGAAAAGAACACATGAATGGCGGGAGCCATCAGGGCAGCAACTGGTAGGTACAGAAGAATCTCCGCACGTCTCATCCGCAGCGTCGCTGGCGGTAGCAGAATCGTCGCGGATGCCGGCACTCCGTAATAAATCCACCATGGTGGCTGCAGCAAGATGTGGCCGTAACGCGCAAATAGCATGCCCCCAACCACGACCACGCCAGTAAGCATGAAAAGGATTCCGCTAGTCGGTCGGTTTGCCCTCTTCCGAGTCACGAAAACCAGCACACCAAAGAAAACAATCGATGCCGCCGCCATGAAAACCGCGAATCGGTATATATCCCTCATGAAGTGCCGTCCCTCTAAAAGGAATAATAACTACCCTCCCCCAGCAAAATGGATGCAACGTGCCATATCAATGAAGCCGCCTGCTCGGCAGATTCCTGATCGGGAATTCGCCCCACCTGGGAACCTACGAACCAAAGTAATGCCCGTGTGAGCGAAATCACACCTGAACGAGCGGAGAGTCGGATGAAATAGCCACAGAGGCCCGTGGAATGAGCTCTAGCCGAATCATGCTCTACGTCGTTACGCTCGTCGCAGGACTAAGCGTCGGCGCTCTTCCAACCCTTGCATCTCCGTTTGTCGTTTTCCCCAAAGCCACCGAACTCGTATCACCCGACGGCCGATTTGCCGTGCGCAGCGTTGACAGCGCGGGAACCGCATCCGATTTCGTCGGCACCTTCCGCTCTCTCTGGCTCTACGAACTGGCCACCGGCCGGTCTCGCAAACTCTGTGACTACCTGGGCGTAGCCTCCGCTGCCTGGTCCAGTAACAACTTCCTCGTCGTAACCCAATATGTCGGCAAGCGCACATCCCGAGCGTTGGTTTTTTCCGCGGTTACCCCGCAAGATCCCATCATGCTCGACAAAGCCACTCTGATCCGCCTGGTCCCCGTCGAACTCCGCCCCGCCCTACGGGAGAATGATCACGTCTTCGTCGAAGGCTCCAGGGTCGAGCAAGAAACGCTCCACCTGACCGTCTGGGGATACGGCCAGCACGACCCCAACGGCTTCCGCTACCGCTGCGAATACGCCCTCCGCGAAGGCACCATCTCCTGCGTCGAAGAACGCGGTTCCAAGTAGCCGTTCGGGAGAGAAACCGTGATCCCTGGGGGGGCGGCGCTCCTCAAAGCGCGTGCAAGCGCAATCCTCGGGACACCGTGGACCGGAAGGCGCCAGACTCCAGGCGCGCAAGCCTGCCCTGAGAGAAGTCGAAGGGCAGCGGAAGAATGCAACCCACAGCCTGCCCTGAGCCGGTCGAAGGGGGCGAAAGCCGTGGGTGAAGTCGATTGAATGGGAATCAGCCCCGAAGGGGCGAAACAGTGTTTCTTACGCTTGCAACGCGAGCCCGCAGGATCAGAACTGCTGCGGAGGATACTTCGTACCCTTCTTCTCCGTCTTCAACATCTTGCGCTCCGCTTTCTTCTGCGCCTTCGCATACTTCTTTTGCGCCTTCTGCTGCTGCTTCTCCGCTTTCCGCGAATCCCGCGGGTGCGCCATGGCGCTGCCGCTGCTCTGCGCAAACGCCTGCATCAGGCAGCCAGCACTCAAAACGCCGAGCAGGATAATACCGGCAAATCTCTTCATGAAGAACTCCGCGAGCAACACCCTTGCGTGATTCTACAACAGAGTCGCTCCCAATTCTCCACCCCTGGATCTCGAAGCGGTGTTCAGAAGGCCCCGCCCGTCTTCCCAAAATGGGAAAGTCTTGCACACTCAAAACCTGTCAAGCCTAAAATCTTTCCGCGCTCCTAACTCCCTCTGCGCAAAGCAACTAAACATTGCCGGCGTCGACGTCCATCGCCCTCAAACTGTTAAAATCGTAATAGCAGTGATTAGCCCCAGCATCTGCAGCGTTCCCAGCCGTTGCGCATAACTCCTTATTCCGTAATATTTTACGAGTAAGTCCTACTCCTTCAAGATTTTGCGCCCATGGACTCCTATCAGCACTCCGTACCTCTAAGCAATCAAGGATCTTAGCTAGTAGGTGTAAGAAAAATGTTGAGCAGATATCGGGGATGTAGCGAAGGAACTGGGTGCCCCACCGTTGTCTCCCCGTTTTTTGGAGAGACAGGGTGGGGACTTCGACTTAAGAAAGCTGAACTGAGCGGAAAGAGCAGCTAGTCCTTCACGGCTTTGTCGGTGATCTCAAGCCCCTTGTCGATGATGGCAAACGCCTCGCGCAGTTGCTGCTCGTTAATGCACAGCGGAGGGTTGGTGTAGAACGAGTTCCAGCGCACGATGGTGTACAGCCCCTGCTCGCGGAAGAAGCGGCCCAGCGCGCCCATCTCCTCCGAAGTTCCATTGAACGGAGCCATCGGCTGCCGCGTCTTCCGGCTGCGCACGAGTTCCACTATGCCGAACAGCCCGATCGACCGCACCGCCCCGACCGACGGATGTTTCGCCTGTAACTCGGCGCCCAGCTGCTTCATGATCGCACCCATCTTCTTCGCGTTCTCGATGAGATGGTCCTCTTCGTAGACGCGGATCGTAGCCAGCGCCGCCGCGCATCCCATGGGATGCGAGTTGTAAGTTAACCCGCCGTAGAACACTTTGTCCTGGAAGTGCTGCGCAATGTGATGCCGCATTCCCACCGCACCCAGCGGTAGATAGCTCGCAGTCAGTCCCTTGGCCATGCAGATCAAGTCCGGCACAACCTTCCAGTGATCGATGGCAAACCACTCGCCCGTGCGTCCGAATCCGGCCATGACTTCGTCCGCGATCATCAGCATGCCGTACTTGTCGCACAGCTTGCGCACGCCCTCAAGGTATCCATCAGGAGGAATGAGGATCCCGTTGGTCCCCACCACAGTCTCAAGGATGAAGGCGGCAATCGTATTCGGGCCCTCAAGCTGGATCGTCTCTTCGATCATGGCCAGCGAGGTCTCGGCCGACTCCCATCCGCGCTCGATGCCGTGATAAGGATCCAGTACGTGCACCACGCCCGGGATACCAGGCTCAGCGGCCCAGCGCCGTGGATCGCCCGTCAGCGTAATGCTGCCCGCGGTCGCGCCATGATACGACCGGTAGCGCGCCATGATCTTGTGTCGCCCCGTGAAGAAGCGCGAGATCTTGATCGCGTTCTCGTTCGCTTCGGCCCCGCCGTTGGTGAAGAAGAAGGTGTCGATGTCACCCGGCGTGATCTCGGCGAGCTTTGCGCCCAGCCGCGCGCGCGGCTCGGTCGCCATGAACGGATTCGCGTACGCCAGCGTTGCGGCCTGCTCGGCGATCGCTTTCACAACCCGCTCGTCACTGTGGCCGATGTTGACCGACATCAACTGGCTGTTGAAGTCGATGAAGCGCTTGCCCTCAGGCGTCCAGAAGTAGATACCCTTGGCCTTCGCAACAGGAATGGGATCGACCTTCGACTGCGCCGACCACTCAAACAGCGTGTGTTTCTTGGTGAGATCAACGATCTCCTGACCGGTCATAGCGGGATTAGCGATGGTAGTAGTCATGATTCCTCGTTTGTGGACTTAGAACTTGCGGCTGTGCTCCTTAGCCCAGCGCTCGACAACGACTTTCTTGTCGGTGTAGAACTCGATAGCGTCGCGGCCCTGGCCGTGCAGGTCGCCGAAGAAGCTGTTCTTCCATCCACTGAACGGGAAGTAGGCCATGGGCGCGGCAACTCCGATGTTGATGCCGATGTTTCCAGCGGGCGCTTCGTAGCGGAAGCGGCGCGCTGCCGATCCACTCGAAGTGAACAGCGACGCCTGGTTGCCGTACGCGCTGCGTTCCAGGAAGGCCAGAGCCTCATCCATGTTGTCGGCGTGAACAAGGCTGAGCACCGGACCGAAGATCTCCGTGTCAGCAAGATCGCTGGTCTGCGGAACATCATCCAGGATCGTGGGCTTCACAAAGTTCCCGGATTCGTATTTCGGAATCTTCGAGTTGCGTCCGTCAAGCAGGACTTTTGCACCTTGCTTCTCGCCAAGGCCAATCAACGATTCCACGCGTTCCTTGCTCTGCGGCGTAATCACGGGCCCCATCTGCACACCATCTTCAAGGCCGTTACCGACCTTGAGTTTCGAGGCGGCGTCGGCGATCGAGTCGCGGAAGGTCTTCTGCGCTTCGCCGATGGTGACTGCAACCGAGACGGCAAGACAACGCTGTCCGGCACATCCGAAGGCGCTGTCGCTGATGATCTGCGTCGCCATCGGCATGTCCGCATCGGGAAGTACAACGACGTGATTCTTGGCTCCGCCCTGACATTGGCAGCGTTTCCCTTGCTCTCCCGAGCGCGCGTAGATGTAGCGCGCCACCGGCGTCGATCCCACAAAGCTGATGGCGCGAACTTTCGGGTGGTCGATCAACGCGTCGACTACACCCTTGCCGCCGTTGACTAGGTTGACGACTCCTTTGGGCAGTCCAGTCTTTTCAAGCAACTCATACACGTAACGCATGGTGAGCGGCACACGCTCGCTCGGCTTCAGGATGAAGGTGTTTCCCGTGGCGATGGCGTAGGGCAGATACCAGAACGCGATCATGCCGGGAAAGTTGAAGGGCACGATTGCCGCAGTCACCCCGATGGGCTGGCGGATCATCATCTCGTCGATGCCGCGCGCCACGTCTTCGAGGTTGTAGCCTTGCATCATTATCGGGATGCCGCAAGCCACTTCGACGTTCTCGATGGCGCGGCGCATCTCGGCTTTCGCTTCAGCGAAAGTCTTGCCGTTCTCCATGGTGATGATGCGGGCGATGTCGTCGATGTGCTCTTCGAGCAGCATCTTCAACTTGAACAGAGGCTGGATGCGGTCTTCCGGCGGCGTGCGGCGCCATTCCGGGAAGGCTGCGGCCGCGGCTTCCACGGCAATGGCAACTTCGGCGGCGTCAGCGAGCGGGACGCTGGCCAGGACTTCGCCGGTGGCGGGATTGACGACGTCGCGCCATTCGGAAGAGCGCGAGTCGGTCCACTGGCCGTTGATGTAGTTCGTCAGTTTGATGGCGGGAGGAGCGGCTACGGTCATCATGGTGATGCCTCTGCTATCGCGAAGAGTTTCGTGCGTGGGAACTCAGGCCGTTGGTTGCGCCGTGAGAACTCCCTGAACCAGCAACTAATGATACAGCGTTATAGGGATCCTTCGACTGCGGTTGGCCTTCGCGCTTGGCGCTGCGAAGGCCAATCCTCGCTCAGGATGACAAGTCTTATTCCTATACCAGCTGCGCTACCGCGCCTTTCTGGTCACATACCGTCGCAATCGCGGATTCCAGCACGGCAAGGGCTTCGTCCATTTGCTCGTTCGTGATGACCAGCGGCACCAGAACGCGGATCACATTGGAGTACGAGCCCGCGGTGATCGTGATCAGGCCGTGCTCGTAGCAGTATTGCGTGATCTTTTTCGTTTCGTCGGCAGCAGGAGTTTTCGACTCCTGCGACTGCACCAGTTCGATCGCTTGCATGCCACCGAGGCCGCGCACGTCGCCGATGATGGACCAGCGGCGCTGCCACTCGCGGGCACGGCGCTGGAAGCGGTCGCCGAGTTCATTGGCACGAGCGAGTAAGTTCTCGCGTTCGAAGAGATCGAGCACCGCCAGCGCAGCAGCACACGAGAGCGGATTGCCCGCGAACGTTCCACCCAGGCCGCCGGGGCCGGGAGCGTCCATGATTTCGGAGCGGCCGGTGACAGCGGCGAGCGGCAATCCTCCACCGAGCGATTTTGCAGTCACGAGAAGATCCGGCTCGATGCCGTAGCGCTCGCACGCAAAGAGCGCACCCGTGCGGCCGAAGCCGGACTGAACTTCGTCGGCAATGAACAGGATGCCATGCTTGTGGCAGAGATCGATCAGAACTTTGAAGTAGTCCGGCGGCGGCGCAATGAATCCACCTTCTCCGAGGACTGGTTCGGCGATCACGGCAGCGACTTCTTCGTTCGCCACCACACGTTTGAATGTGTCTTCGAGGTGACGTGCGCAGTACAGATCGCACGACGGATACTTCAGGTTGTAGGAGCAGCGATAGCAGTAGGCAAACGGGACGCGGTAGACCTCGCTGGGAAACGGCGCGAACCCGGCCTTATAAGGATGCGTCTTGCTGGTGAGGGCTAGGGTCATCATGGTGCGGCCGTGGAACGCGTCTTCGAAGGCAATGATGCCGGGCCGCTTGGTGTGGGCGCGCGCAATCTTGACTGCATTCTCGACGGCCTCGGCGCCGGTATTGACGAAAATCGTTTTCTTCGCGAACTTGCCCGGCGTCACGTCGTTCATGCGCTCGGCGAGGCGTACGTAGCTTTCGTAAGGCGTGACCTGCACGCAGGTATGCAGGAAGCGGTCGAGTTGGTCTTTCACGGCCTCGACGACGGATTCCTGGCGATGGCCGACGTTGAGGCATCCGATGCCTCCGGCGAAGTCGAGATAGCAGTTGCCGTCAACATCTTCGAGCCAGGCGTCTTCGGCCTTGGCGACATAGATGGGCGTGCCATGGGAAAGGCCGCGGGGCACGGCTTTGGCGCGGCGCTCGGAGAGGGCCTGGGACTTCGGGCCCGGGATGGAGGTGCGAAGTTGGATGGTGGACATCGTTGGTCTCGTCGTTCCCAGCTTTTCTTGCGCCCCTTCGGGGCTTGGTCATTTTCTGCTTGCCCATCCACGGCTTGCGCCGTGGGCTGCATTCTTGCGCCGCTACGCGGCTTTCACGGTACTCGTGCTCGACAACTCAGTACTCGTTGCTCGCCCTCAGTACCAGCCGATGGGGGCTTCGTTCAGGTTGATGTAGACCTGTTTGGTCTCGAGATATTCTTCGATGCCCCAGGGGCCGAGTTCGCGGCCGAAGCCGGATTGCTTGTAGCCTCCCCACGGCGCTTCGACGTAGGTGGGCTGCATGTGGTTGACCCAGACGATTCCGGCGCGCAGAGCTTTCACGGCGCGCATGGCTTTGAAAATGTCGCGCGTCCAGACCGCGGCTGCTAAGCCGTACGGGGAATCGTTCGCAATCTTGAGGGCATCTTTTTCGTCTTCGAACGGAATCACGGCAGCGACCGGGCCGAAGATTTCTTCGCGGGCGATGCGGTCGCTATTTTTCACGTCGTAGAAGATCGTGGGCTGGACGTAGTATCCCTTGGCGAACTTCTCGGGACGTCCGCCGCCGGATGCCAGCTTGGCTTCTTTCTTGCCGATCTCCAAGTACGAATTCACGCGGTCGTATTGCTCTTTGCTGACTAGTGGGCCCATCTTGGTTTCGCGCTCGAGCGGTGGACCGAGCTTGATTTTCTTCGCTTTTTCGGTCATCGCTTCGACGAAGTTCTTGTAGATCGATTTCTGCACGAGGATGCGGCTGCCGGCTGAGCAGACTTCTCCTTGATTGATGAAGACGCCGAACAGAGCGCCGTCGATGGCCGCTTCGAAGTCGGCATCGGCGAAGAAGATGTTGGGAGACTTGCCGCCGAGTTCGAGAGTGACGCGCTTCACGGTGTCAGCGGCCTGTTTGACGATGATCTTGCCGACAGCGGCGCTGCCAGTGAACGCGATCTTGTTGACGTCGGGATGCTGCACGAGCGGAGCGCCGCAAGATTCACCAAAGCCGGTGACGACGTTGACCACGCCCGGAGGCAGACCACAGTCGGCGAAATGTTTCGCGAGCTCAAGAGCCGTAAGCGGAGTCTGCTCAGCGGGCTTCAGAACGCAGGTGCAACCTGCGGCCAGGGCAGGCGCGAGTTTCCATGCGGCCATGAGCAGGGGATAGTTCCAGGGGATGATTTGTCCAGCCACGCCGACCGGTTCTTTGAGGGTGAGGGACATGGCGTTGTCGGGGACAGGATTGACGTAGCCGACGACTTTGGTGGCGAGTCCGCCGTAGTATTCGAAGCAGGTGGCGACGTCGTTGAGATCGTACTCGGCCTCGACGATGGGCTTGCCCGTGTTGCGGCATTCGAGTTCGGCGAGAGCTGGCAGGTTCTGACGGACTTTGTCGGCGAGGCGGAACAGGACGCGTCCGCGCTCTTGCGCTGTCGTGGTCGCCCATGGGCCTTCTTCGAAAGCCGCCTTGGCGGCGGCGACGGCGCGGTTCACGTCGTCGGCCGAGGCGTCGGGGACTTGCGCGATTACTTCTTCCGTTGAAGGGTCGTAGACGGGGAAGGTCTTCGCGGATTTGCTGGCGACCCATTCGCCGTTGATGAACATCTGGTAGGTTTTAACGTCGGTCTGGACTCCGCTGGGCATCGTGGCCTCCTGGTACCGGGGCAGCATCCTCCGCCTCCATTCAGTCGCGGGGAAAGTTGTGCCGTCCCTACGGGACTTAGTTCTTTGCTTTACCGCTCACCCAGGACTTCCGTCCTGGGCTAACATATGCCGCCCCTACGGGGCTGGAACTTTCAAGCTCGAGCGTCTATCGCCTGCCCAAGCTACTCGATGACTCCCGCAAAGATCAGCGCCGGACTTCGCCCGCCGGAACCGGCGGGGCGATCGCGGCGACCTGAATTCGTTGCGTTGCCTTACGGCGACCGTAAACGAAAAAGAAGAATGCGGCCAGTCCGATGAAGAATAGCGTGCCTCCAAACATCCATAGCTCGTAGGACCACAGCGACGTGATCTGCTGGGCGGGAAAAAACACTAGGGCAATTCCGAGGACCGTAGTTAGAAATCCGCTCAGTCCGGCGAGTAACAATGTGGTTCTGCCATACTGGCCCTTGGGAACCGATTCCTTCACGGCGAACTTCACCAGGGCTCCGAACATGTAAACGAACGGGACAAGTTGAAGGACGACTGCGAGTGAAAGAAGTTTTTGGAATACTTCTCCCGCGCCTGCCGGGCTCAGGTACAGCCGCGGCAGCAAGCCCAGCAGGCCTGCCAGTTTGTCCCAGAACCACCATCCGAAGAAATTCCCGAGCACCAGGAGTCCGGAAACGAATCCTTGCACGATGAGTGCTGCGTACGGTGTGGCGTAACGCGGATGGACCTGACCTAGCCATGACGGCATGTACGAATCGAGTCCGGCGACGAAGGGGATACGCGCGGAACCGCCCATCCATGCGGATCCTATACCTGCAATCGACAGACTCAGCATCAGTGCGAAGGGCACGGAAATCCAGCCAACTCCGACGCGGCCGGCCATATGAGTAACGGCCTGAACGATCCCTTGAAGTACATTGACGTTCTTTCCGACAGCGATGAGGAGGGTAAGGGTCGCACCGACGTACAGCGCACCCGAGACCAAGCCGCCCCACGCGACGGCTCCCGGCAAGGTACGGCGAGGGTCTTGAATTTCGTCGCCCATCACAGAGGCGAGTTCCAGACCCACCAGGCCGAAGCAGATGACGCCGAAAGAATTCAACACGAATCTTGGGTCGGCGGGAATCTTGAAGTCGGCGGTGGTGATGGTGGTTCCGAAGCGCGACCACACCACAATGCCAAGGCCGATCAGCACGGCTGCGGCGATGAAAGTTCCGACTGCTCCAAGGTTGTTGATCCACTTGCCGACGCCGAGGCCGAGAATGTTGAGCACTGTGAGAAATACGAGCAGAGCGATGGACGCCGTCGAAGCGAAGGTTCGATTATCTGCCAATCCCAGGTGGCTGGGGCCCAGCGCGTAGACGGAAACGCCGACGAAATAGAGCATGACCGTCGGCACGTAGAGCATGTTGTTGGTCCAGTAGCACCAGCCGGAGAGGAATCCGTGGAAGTCGCCGAAGACTTCTTTGGCCCAGAGGTAGACGCCCCCTTCGCCGGGATAGCGGTGGGCGAGTTCAATGACGGCGATGCCCTGGGGCCAAAAGAAAAGCAGAAGCGAGACGATCCAGAGCCAAATGGTGACACCGCCGTTGGCGGCGATCGAGGGAACTACGTTGAGATTGAAGACGGCGACGACGAAGAGCAGCACCAGATCGCGGCGTCCGAGGGCGCGGATCAGGTGGGGCTGCTCGGCGGATTGTGGCGTTGTGGACAAGATCTTTCTACGAGTCGCTTCGCTTCGACCGACAGCCCCTTCGACTGCGCTCAGGGCAAGCTTGGCGGCTGTCCCTACATGAGTGTTGATCGCGTATGCAGGGCGGGCGAGGGCGCCCGCCCCACATAGACCAAAACCAACTTCTGCTAGTGCGCTACTGCGACCGGCGCGGCGCGCTCTTGTTGCGCTTTCGCCAGCGAGGCGGCGATGTCGTTGAATGCCGCCAAGTGCTGGTCGATGTCGGCCTCGGTATGCTGGACCGAGATCGTCCACTGCTCGTCCCACCAGTAGGGTTGGGCCATCACGCCGCGGTTGACCATGCCGAACCAGTAGTGACGCCACAGGTCGATGTCGATTGCCTCCCAGTCGCGGTAGTTGCGAATTTCCTTGGGATAGAGCATCAGCGCGCCGTTGGCTCCGGCTTGCGCGATGTAAGCCTGCAGACCAACTTTCGCGAGGATGGCACGATAGCCGTCGGTCAGCTTCTTGCTCAGTTTGTCGACTTTGGCGTAGTTCTCGCGGGTGAGGACTTCTCGAAACGTCGCGAGGCCAGCGGCCATCGAGACCGGATTCGTGTTGTAGGTGCCGCCGTGGAAGACCTTGTGCTGCGAGATCAGGTCCATCACCGACTTGCTGGTACCGAACGCGGCCAGAGGCAAACCTCCGCCAATCGATTTGGCAAGGCAAATCATGTCGGGATGAACCCCGAAGTATTCGCTGGCGCCTCCCCATCCGAGTTTCGCGCCGGTTTTCACTTCGTCGAAGATCAGGAGCGCGCCATGTTTATCGCAGATCTCGCGCAGACCTTTCAGGAAGCCGGGCTGCGGAATGCAGAGGCCGACGTTCATGAGAATCGGTTCGAGGATAATCGCCGCAATCTCGCCGGGATTTTCTTTGAAGCGCCGCTCGACGGTTGCGAGATCGTTGAATGTGGCGATGAGCACGTTGGCGATCGCGGATTTCGGCACGCCGAGACCACCGCTGACCGAGGTCGGCGCGTGGATGTCTCCATAGTCAGGAGCGTGCGGTTTCACGCTGACGAGAGCGCTGTCGTGCAGGCCGTGATAAGCCCCTTCGAATTTGACGATTTTGTCGCGTCCAGTGGCAGCGCGGGCGAGACGAATGGCATGCATGGTGGCTTCGGTCCCGCTATTGCCGAAGCGGCACATCTCGACCGGGAAGCGGGTGCAGATTTCTTCGGCGAGCTCCCATTCCATATCGTGGGGCATGCCGAACATGGTGCCGGTGGAAAGGCGCTTCTCGACGGCCTTCATGACGGCGGGATGGCAGTGTCCCGCCATGAGCGCGCCGAAGGTCAGGTTGTGGTCGATGTATTCGTTGCCATCGAGGTCGCGGAACTTGCTGCCGCTGGCCTCTTTCACAAAGATCGGCCAAGGATCGTAGGCGCGATAGTTGCTGGCGACGCCGAGGGGAATACGTTTGAGATTCTTCTTGTGGGCTTCGGCGGATTTGGGCGTGCGCCGCGCGAAAGTGGCGAGTTCTTTCTGCAGATCGGGATACATCGAATTGCTCCGGGGAAACTCAGGCCAGCGGCTTCTTTGGGCAAGCGGGCCATTAGATTGCCCGGGCGGTTGGAGCCGCCCGGGTTCGGTTCTTTACTACTTTACTCTGTTCTCTAGAAGTAGAACTTCAATGCGAACTGTATGTCGCGCGCCTCGCGAGCCTGCAGCACCTGGCCGAAGGTCGTGTTGCTGAAGTTGCCATCGGGGTTGACGAATTGAGTCTTGTTAAACAGATTGAAGATGTCGGCGCGGAACTGGAAATATTTTGCTTCCGATACCGCAATCTTTTTCGAGAAGGTAATATCCCACTGATTCTCGCCCGGGCCGCAGCAGATCGAACGCGGCGTGGTGGCGAATTGTCCGAGAGTTGGGTCAGTGAACTTTGTTTGATCCGCGTTCAAGTAGTAGTGTCCGGATGTTGGGCCGTAGTTGTAAGTGTTAAACGTCTGAACGACTTTCGGATCGACGATCGGCACGGGTCCATTGAGTTGAGGGGCGCCCGCTCCCAAGAAGAACAGGCTGCTGATCAGCTCGTCATCATCCTGCGTTTGAATCCGGATCGGAAAGCCGCTCTGGAACTGGATAATTCCAGAGACTTGCCAGTCGTCCAGAACCTTGCCGGCAAAACCTGAGTACTTGCGGACGGGAAGATCCCAAACATAGTTGATGACGAAACGCTGCGCGGAATTGAATAGAGAAAGTGCGCGGCTGGCTTTGTAGTTGAAGGGGTTGACGGTCTCTTCGAAGCTGGATGCCCAATCCAGAGACTTGCTGAAGGTATACGCCGCCTGCAACTGAATGCCGTGAGAGAAGCGTTTCTCGATACTTGTCTGGAAAGAGTTGTACGCCGCAGCGGCGATGGTGTCTTCGGCGAAGATGTTGGTGAAGACGGGTACGCCGTCAACCGGGCAACCCGTGCCGATGTTCGCACCAGTCTGTACGCAGTTCGGAGACGAATACGGTCTAAGACCCACAAGTTGGACCGGAACCGGGCCGCTTGAGGCGCTGACTTGAGTGCCATTTGGGAGATGGAAGCCGCCGCCGTCCACCTGGCTCTTGAAGCCTTGCGGAATCGAGAAACTGTAAGGATTATCTTCGGCGAAAGGACCACATGCGCCTTGACCCTGGATTTGGATGATGTCCAGACAGGTGCTGGGGTTTGCCGCGTCGATGTCATGCGAGGCCAGCAACCGGTGACCCTGCGAACCGACGTATCCGAGTTGCAGAACAATGTCTTTCGCCAGTTCCCGCTGAATTGTGAAGTTGTATTGCGCGGTGTACTGCGTGCGCATATGCGGCTGGAAGTCGCCGTAGAGGAGCATGGGGCGGAACGCTGACCAATCCGTCGGCGTCCCTGGGGCTGGGCTCAGGATGCCGCTGAACGGGTTCGGGCTGATCGAACCGCCGGCCTGTGGCACGAAAGGAGTATTGAAGAATGTGCCGGGCAGGAACGTGCTTCCGCCGAAGGGAGGCTCAGCGCCGAATTGCTCGAGAACGAGTTGCTCCATTGGGTTGTAGAACAATCCCCAGCCCGCGCGAATGCTGGTTTTGCCGTTGGCTCCAAACAGTGCGGCCAACGGACCGTTGGTGAAGTTGGGGCTATAAGCGATTCCGATGCGTGGCGCGAACGCCTTGTAGTACGTCTGGGTCATGCCCGCGGGAACGCCTTTGTCCCCCGGAACGACCAAGCCGGTTGGCATGGTTCCGGTGTTATTGCAATCAGGATTCGCAATGCCGTAATTGTTCTGGAAGCTGGTAATGCTGGCTGCGCTCAGCTGACAGGGATAAACCGTCGTGTTCTGGCCGGGACGGAACGTTTGGACGTGGTGCAAGATATCCGTGAGGGGAGTGTCGAGTTCCCAGCGAAGCCCATAATTCAAGGTCAGAGTCGGTTTGATTTTCCAGCTGTCCTGCACGAAAAGATAGACACCTGTGCTGCGCACATTCTCTGCCTGAGCAGAGCCCTGAACGTAGCTGTCCGCAAGCCCAAGAAGATATGCCGCGTTGTTGTCAGAGATCGAATTGCTGGTAGTACCATTGAAGGTGAACTGCCCATTCACGTTGTAATAGAGAGTTTGATCGAAGCGAGAGCGGCGAACATCTGCGCCGAACTTCATCGCGTGGGTCCCTTTGACCCAGGTCAGATTGTCGGCAAACATGAATGAGTTTCCGACCTGCGGCAACTCGCCTTCCCAGCCGTTGCCTATCGCGAATCCACCGCCGATGCTGACAAAGGGAACACCGGTGTGCGTGGGAGGAAGACCGGTGGTAATCCCAGCTTTGGCTGGGTCGATCCCTTGGCTGGCGATCAGGGCATTGATGGCGGAAGAATCGGATTGTCCGCCAAAACACTCTTTCGGTTGAATCGCGGAAGTGCATGAGGCCTGGACGGAGCCAGTGACCTGGGGGTGTTGGAAGGTCATCTGACCTTCGCGCATGTAGGTGAATCGAGCTTCATTGACGAGTGCGTTGGTGATCGTCCAGGTATGACTGGGGTTGATCTGCTGGTAACGGGAACCTACGTTTGCGCCAAAGCCGGGGACGTTTGCTCCCGACGCTTGAAAGTTGTAGAAGGGCTGGAAGTTCGAGTCGTTCGTAAAGTAGTAGTAGAAGCTGAAATTCTGGCGGTCGTTGATGTGGTGGTCGATTCTGACGGTAAACTGGTTTTGAGTGTCGGCACTGACCGGAACTGCTTGATAAGTACCGTCGGACCGATTCGCTGCTGGCACAAAACGCAGCATGTCCTGCGCGACCGGATCCTGACAGGCCGAGGGAATAACCGCCGTCGGAAATACCTCAGACCAAGGCATGAAACGGGCCCCGGTTGTGGGATCTGTCTGTATTGGTAGTCCCGCTACCGAGGGAATCCCGAGGGCCGAATCACACCCGGTCCGACCGTCCAACACTTGCGGGACAAACGGGACGATCGGATTGGTAACAGTGCCAGCAGAAATGCTGCCAGAGAAGGCTCCATCCACCGGAGCAAAATTTCCTGATCTCTGGTCAGGGGTCGGAACAGCCACGGTTTCGCCCGAGATCCCTTGACGCACTCGCCTTCCCTCATATGAAACGAAGAAAAAGGTCCGGTCTTTCTTGAGCGGGCCGCCGAACGTACCGCCGAACTGGTTCTGATTCTCCTGCGGCTTCACAGTATTGAAGAAACCTTGCGCATTTAGAACTGTATTGCGGAAGTACTCGTACACGTTGCCGTGCCACTGGTTGGTACCGGACTTGGTGACGACGTTGACCACGGCGCCGGAATTGCGGCCGTACTCGGCATCAAATGTGTTGCTGATCACGCGGAATTCCTCGACTGCGTCGGGAGTCGGCTGAATGGTCGGCAGGTTCACAAACTGATCGTTGGCATCTCCGCCGTTGACGCTGAAGTTGTTGGCGCGATCGCGGCCACCGTTGACGGAAACGGATCCGGCGTTATCGCTGCCGTAGAAGGTTCCGCCGCTGGAGCCAAGTTGCGATTGCACACCCGGCTGCAACTGAAGGAACTGATACGTATCGCGGGCGTTGAGAGGCAGCTCGTTCACTGAGCGATTGTTGACGACCGCGCCGAGTTGGGTGCTGGTGGTATCGACGAGCGGAGCTTCGGCCGTGACATCGACCACTTCCTGGTTCTCGCCCAACTGCAAGGTCATGTTGAGCGTGATGATCTGATTGACGTCGAGCGAGACCCCGTGGCGAACCGCCTTCTTGAACCCCTTCAAGTCAAAGCTAAGCCAGTAAGTGCCGACCGGAATGTTGGGGAATACGAAGTCACCGCTGTCGTTGCTGACCGCATCCTGAGCGACGCCCGTGGCTTCATTCGTGGCAGTGATTTTCACTCCCGACAAAACCGCGCCGGTGGGATCGGAAATGCGGCCGAGAATACGGCCGCCCGTGCCTTGGGCCGAGAGCAACGTGGAAAAGGAGAAGCAGACGACAAGGGCCAAGCACAAGGTTTTCAGGTGTGCCATAGACACGCGTAGATTCGACGAGCGGGGTCGCAGTGACGGCATGGAACCTCCAGACATCTTCGGGAGAGATTGTTTCTTGTTTGAAAAGCGACAGCTTGTATCCAGCCACAACCTTGCTATAATCCCGCAAGGTTAGTGAACAGGGATGGGGCCTGTCAAGGACAAAAAAACGAGTCCTTCGGATAGAAATTTCCAATCGAGATTTCTGATTCCCTCCTGCTAGGAATAACCACCAGCATGGCTGAGCCTTACTTCAAGATCGGAGATGTGGCACGGCAAGTCGGCGTGTCACCATCGGTGATCCGCTCGTGGGAAAGCCTGGGGCTGGCGCGTCCGCGGCGCACCGAGAGCAAATACCGGCTGTACACCACGCAGGATGTGAAGCTGCTGAAGCGGGCGCGGTTTTTGCGCAAAGTGCGCGGACTGAATGCGGCGGCGATTGTGCAATTGCTGAAGCGCGAGGGCAAGGTACGTCCGGTGGGGGATGGGAATGCCAGCGCCATTGGAGGGCATCTGCGGCAGTTGCGGGCGCGGCGGCGACTTTCATTGGCGCAGGTGGCGCAAGCGGTGGGCATCTCCGTAGGATTTCTGAGCGCGCTCGAACGTTCTCAAATGAGCGGGTCGGTCGGCACCCTGCGCAAACTCGCGCGCTTCTACAAAACCAACATCCTCGATTTCTTCGACGCCTCGGAAGCCAGCAAGCGCCAGGTGCGGCCCCCTGAAAGGAAGGTGCTCGAAGCCGGCGCGGGTGTGCGCATGGAACTGCTGGCGTGGGGCAACACCGTGATGGAGCCACATCTGTTTCGAATCGCGCCAGAAGCCGGAAGCGGAGATCCTTATACCCACGAGGGGGAAGAGTTCATTTATGTGTTGCGCGGAGACCTTGAGATCACGGTGGGCGGTGAGGAATATCGCCTAAAGCCGGGCGACAGCTTCTATTTTGAAAGTGCGACGCCCCATCTGTGGAAGAATCCCGGGCGCAAAGAGACCTTGGTTTTGTGGATCAACACTCCACCGACATTTTAGGAGGAAGAATGAACTGGCAGCGCATGGTGAGATGGCTACGTTTGCTGCCTTTGCTGGCAGTGGTCATATGGGTGGGGTCCTGCTCGAAAAAGACGCCCACCCTCAACCTTCTGGTGTGGGAAGGCTATGCCGATCCCTCGTTCATCACAGCCTTCGAAGAGCAGAACCAGTGCAAAGTCTCGGCGTCGTATATGGGATCGAGCGATGAACTGATGGCGAAGTTGCGCGGCGGCAGCGCGGGAAACTACGACGTGATTTCGCCATCGAGCGATGTAGCGTCCTCTGTCGCGGCCGCGGGATTAGCGGCGCCGCTCGATCTGGCGAAGATTCCGAGCTACAGCCAGCTTTCTGCGCAGCTCACTTCCCTGCCCCTGGTCCGCACGAATGGACAAGTCTATGGCGTGCCGTTCATGTGGGGACCGGACCCGATCATTTACGACACGACAGCGTTTCCGCAGCCTCCGGATTCGTGGAACGTGATGTGGGATCCGAAATACAAAGGGAAGGTCTCGGTGTGGGACGATCTTTCGACGGTGTATATGGCAGCGCAGGTTCTGGGCTATGACAAGCCCGATCCGTCGCAGCTTTACAACTTGAGCGATGAGCAACTGGAAGCCGTCAAGAAAAAGCTGCTGGAGTTAAAACCCAACATCCGCAAGATGTGGGCGACGGGCGGGGAGCTGACGAATCTGTTTGAGAGCCACGAAGTCGTGATCGCGATGGGGTGGCCACTCAATACCGCTGACCTGAAGAAGGCGAATTTCCCGGTGGGGGAAACGATCCCTAAGGAAAACACCACGGGCTGGATCGATCACCTGATGATCACGGCCGGTAGTGAAAACAAAGAACTGGCGCACAAGTTTCTGGAGTACATGATCGAAGCCAAGACGCAGAAACTGGTGACCGACAAAACGAATTATGTTCCGGCGAATCCGCAGGCGGGGCAGTTTATGACGCCGGAGGAGGTGAAGATCCGGCACCTCGATGGCGTGGACACTTATCAGAAGAGGATCTATTTCTGGCAGAATGTGCCGCGGCGCGCGAAGTACAACGAGATTTGGAACGACGTGAAGGCGGCGCAGTAGCGGGGTTGCTGCGCTGAGATGTTTCGCAGACTGGGCTCTCTCGCTAACGGAAAACAACTCATGGCATCTCCGATCACTCCTGTCATCGCGGCAACACCTGGCACTCGGTCTGCCGCGAAACCAGCCCTGCTTAGCGTCCGGAACGTGGCCAAGAACTTCGGCCGTAACGCGGTACTACGGAATGTTTCGCTGGAGATTGCCGAGGGAGAATTTCTGACCATTCTCGGGGAGAGTGGCTCAGGCAAGACCACGCTGCTGCGCATTGTTGCTGGGTTCGAGACCGCGAATTCGGGTGAGATATGGATGGGGAGCGAAAGACTGGATCACCAGCCTCCTTACCGGCGGCGCGTCAATACGGTATTTCAAAGCTATGCTTTGTTTCCGCACCTAACGGTCGAGGAGAACGTGGGATACGGGTTGCGCGTGGCGAAGCGGCCAGCCGCGGAGATCGTACAACGAGTCGCCGAAGCGCTCGTCAAGGTAAAGATGACGACCCATGCCAAGGCGAAGCCGTCGAAGATCAGCGGAGGTCAGCAACAGCGGGTGGCACTGGCTCGGGCGCTGGTGAACCGTCCGCGACTGTTGTTGCTGGACGAGCCGCTCTCTGCGCTGGATGCGAACCTGCGGCGGCAGATGCAGGTCGAGTTGAAATCGCTGCAGCGCGAGGTGGGGATTGCGTTTGTGTTCGTGACTCACGATCAGGAAGAGGCGATGGTAATGTCGGATCGCATTGCACTCCTGCGGTCGGGCGAGCTGGAGCAGGTGGCCACGCCTCGTGAGATTTACAGCCGTCCGGCAACGGCTTATGTGGCGCAGTTCATTGGGCACACCAATCTGCTGAAGGGCGAAGTGCGAGGTGGAGTTGTACGGTGCGCATCGCTGGCGTGGGCGGCTTCGCTGCCCGATGGACCAGCACTCTTTTCTTTGCGACCGGAGCATGTTCGGCTGGCTGGATCTGGGGCTTCGGGCAACGGTTCAGTTCGCGTTCGTGGCCGAGTTGTGCATCAGGCGTTTCATGGGGCAACGGAGTTGATTCGCGTGGAATGTGCCGACGGACTGGTGCTGGTCGTGCGAACCGCTAGCAGCAGCGCTGTGCACAACGAAGTTGAGCTTGAGTTCTCGGCTGCCGATGCGGTGCTGGTGCGGGAGTCGCCGGAAAGAATCTAATGTTCTCCCGGGCTTACAAGACGGTCGTGACGGCGCCGCCGCTGGTGTGGGTAACGGTGTTTCTGCTGGTGCCGTATCTGCTGATGTTCTGCTACAGCTTCTGGTCGGTCTCGCCGGCCCAAGCCATCGTGCATTCGTGGAATCTTGAGAACTATAAGGAGCTTTTGCAGAAGACGGTGTACTGGGAGACGCTGCTGCGCTCGATGTGGATTGCAGCGCGCGTGATGGTGTTTTCGTTGCTGTTGGGATATCCGTTGGCGTATTTCTTGTCCTTCTATGCGGGCAAGCGAAAAGACCTGCTGTATCAGATGGTGATTATTCCGCTGTGGGTCAGTTATCTGGTGCGGGCGTATGCCTGGAAGACGATTCTGGGGTCCGACGGTGTTCTCAATACACTGCTGCAGTATGTACACCTCGCTACGCATCCGTTGGATTTTCTGCTCTATAGCCCGTTTGCCGTGGTGTTGACGCTGACGCACATCTATACGCCGTTCACGTTTCTGCCCATTTATGCGGCGCTGGAGCATATTCCGCGCAACCTGGTTGAGGCGTCGCATGATCTGGGCGCGACGCCGGTGCAGACATTCTGGAAGGTGATCTTTCCGCTCTCGATACCCGGCGTGGTTGCGGGGGCGACGTTCGCTTTCGTCTTGAGCCTGGGCGATTTTCTTGCGCCGCTATTGCTGGGCGGGCCGAGCGGCATCATGATTTCGAACATCGTGGTGAGCTTGTTTGGCGCGGCCTACAACTGGCCGCTAGGCGCGGCGATTTCGCTGGGCATGCTGGTGATCGTGGTGAGCCTGCTGTTTTTTTCCGAGCGACTGGAGAAGAAGTGGAGTTTCTCGTGAGCGGGGCTACGGGTAACATTCCACGCTCGCGTTGGCTGCTGGCGCATGCTGCGGCGGTGTTCTCATTTCTTTATCTGCCGATTGCGGTCCTCATTCTCTATTCGTTCAACGGGCAGGGAGTGGGCGGATTTCCGCCGCATCACCTCACGCTCGACTGGTACCGCCTCCTATTCAACGACGCCCCGATCTGGGACTCGGTGCTGAACAGCCTGCAGGTGGCATTTGCGGCGATGGCGATCTCGCTGACGGTTGGGATTCCGGCGGCGCTGGCGCTCGACCGGGCGCAGTTTCCCGGCAAGAAGCTGTTCCGACGATTGGTGCTGCTGCCGCTGATTCTGCCCGGCATAATTACGGGGCTTTCGCTGCTCATGCTGTTCAACGTGATGGGCGCGAAGCTCAGCCTGATGACGATTGTTCTGGGGCACGGCACGGCGCTGATCTCGGTGGCGACCACAGAGGTTTTTGCAGGACTGCAGAAACTGGACCGCGCGCAGGAAGAAGCGTCCCTTGATCTAGGCGCGAACTACTGGCAAACGTTCTGGCGCGTGACCGTACCGAACCTGAAGCTGCCGATTATTGGCGCAGCGCTGCTCATCTTTACGCTTTCGATGGACGAGATCGCAGTCAGCTTTTTCCTCATCGGTCGCGACAACACGCTGCCACTGGAAATCTGGGGGCGGCTGCGGCGGGGCATCACGCCGGAGATTAATGCGGTGTCGACAATCATCTTTGTGTTTTCGCTAGTAACGATTGTGGTTTGGTATCGGCTGCGCGTGCGAGCTGAAGGCGGCGCAGACGTGGGAGCGGAACTGATCGAAGCCGGCTCTGCAAAAAGCTAGCTCAACTTGTCGAGCTTTGCTCGACGGACAGCCGAGGGCGGCTGTCCCCACATAGACCCCCATAGACCCCAGTATTCGTGGTCGTTTCATCCCCCTCATAGTAAAGTGATAGTAGACAATATTTCGGGAAGGATCCTTTTTGAGTTCAGGCATTCGCAATATCGCAATCATCGCGCACGTCGACCACGGCAAAACCACGCTGGTTGACGCCATGCTGCAGCAAAGCGGCACTTTTCGCTCCAACGAACACCACGTCGAACGAGTCATGGACTCGAATGAACTGGAGCGGGAGCGCGGCATCACCATCCTGGCCAAGAACACCGCGATTTTCTATCACGACGTCAAAATCAACATCGTCGATACGCCCGGCCACAGCGACTTCGGCGGCGAGGTCGAGCGCGCGCTCAAGATGGTGGACGGCGTCATGCTGCTGGTGGATGCCAGCGAAGGCCCTTTGCCCCAGACACGCTATGTGCTGAGCAAAGCGCTGGAGGCGCACCTGCCGCCCATCGTGGTGATCAACAAGATTGATCGCTCGGACGCGCGGCCGCAGGAAGTGCTGAACGAGATTTACGACCTGTTTATCGATCTGGACGCAAAAGAAGAGCAGATCGATTTCCCCGTACTCTACACCAATGCCAAGACGGGCACGGCGACCACGGACATCAGCGGTGGCGGCACTGACTTGCGGCCGCTGTTTGACGCGATCATTCAGACAATTCCTCTTCCCAAGGGAGATCCATCGGGGCCATTGCAGATTCTAGTGGCCAACCTCGACTACAGCGACTACTTGGGACGGCTGGCGATTGCGCGGGTCTTTAACGGAAAGATGCATACGGGCGAGGAGGTCGCGATCGCCAAGCTCGATGGGACGCTGCACAAAACGAAGATCACGAAACTGTTTTCGTTTTCTGGGCTGAAGCGCACGGATATCACGGAAACGGAGCTGGGAGACATCATTGCGGTCGCGGGCGTCGAAGGCATCACGATCGGCGAGACCATTACCGAGGCCGAGAACCCAGCTCCTCTGCCCCACATCGCGATTGATGAGCCCACGATTGCCATGCTGTTTACGGTCAACACTTCGCCCTTCGCGGGGAAGGACGGCACCTACGTCACCTCGCGCAATCTGCGAGAGCGGCTGGAAAAGGAACTCCTGACCAACGTGTCTTTGCGGGTGGAGGACACGGGCACTACTGATTCGTTCAAGGTTCTGGGGCGCGGCGAGCTGCAGCTTTCCATTCTGATTGAAATGATGCGGCGGGAAGGCTACGAACTTATGGTTGGCAAGCCGGAGATCGTGACCAAGCGCATCGACGGCAAGCTGATGGAACCGGTCGAACATCTCACAGTGGACGTGCCTGAGGATTTCGTGGGCGTGGTGATGGAGCAACTGGGATCGCGCAAGGGCGAAGTCACCAACATGCACAATCACGGCTATGGGCGGGTGCGGATCGAGTTCCGCGTTCCCAGCCGGGGGTTGATCGGATTGCGCAGCCAACTGCTGACCGACACGCGCGGGACCATCGTGATGAACGCTCTGTTTGACGGATATACCGAATGGCAGGGCGAGATTCCTCACCGGCTCACCGGAGCGCTGATCGCCGATCGCGCTGGAGTCTCGACGGCGTATGCCCTGTGGGGCTTGCAAGAGCGCGGAGAGCTTTTTGTGGGTCCTGGTGTTGACCTCTATGAAGGCATGATCATCGGGGAAAACGCCAAGGATACGGATCTCGACGTGAATGCCGTGCGGGAAAAGAAGCTGACGAACATGCGCGCGTCGACGGCGGATGAAGCCATTCGCCTGGTGCCGTTCCGGCCGTTGAATCTGGAGCAGGCCATTGAATTCATCGCCGACGATGAATTCGTGGAAATCACTCCCAAGTCGCTGCGGCTGCGCAAGAAGACCCTGCAGTCGAATCGGCGTAAGAAGACTTCCTACGCAACTGTCGAAGAGTCGTGAAACCGCGACGCAAGTCCGAGAAGAGCACGAAAGACAGCCCGCCGCTGCGTATGTTCCTGGTCCCTTGCAGTTGCGGGACAACGTTTGCGGTGGCGGAAAATTACGATCATCAGGGCACGGCTTGGGGCCGCTATCTGGTGTGTCCCGGATGCGGGAAGCGACACGATCCCAAAAACCGACTGCTGCAGATGGGATTTCACGCTGAGGGATATTGGAAGGTCGACGAGTGCTAGCTCGTCCGCGTCCCGGCTGGGCGCTCTCATTTTGAGATTGATTTGACAAGCTGGTTTTGCGAAACCTGCTATACTGCTCCGCGCATTCGACTGTTCGCCAGCTCCGGTATCGATTTTCAGGAAAGGTCCTCCCGACCTGCCAAGTCCGCCGAATTGCTCGCACTTCCGACAGCTCAATGCAGAGGCAGACGCGTGAAGAATATTTTTGTGGGGAACTTGAGCTTCAACACAGCCGAAGACGAATTGCGCCAGCTGTTCGAGCCGTTCGGACAAGTGGACCGCGTGAGCATCATGACGGACCGTGACACGGGACGATCCCGTGGTTTCGGCTTCGTGGAGATGGCCAGCAACGAGGATGGCGAGAAGGCCATCACTGCTTTGAATGGCTCGTCTGTCGGCGGACGCACCATCAACGTCAACGAGGCGCGTCCCAAGACGGAACGCAGCGGCGGCGGTGGAGGCGGTGGTGGTGGCCGCGACCGCGGAGATCGTGGCGGCCGGGGCGGCGGCGGTGGCGGGCGTCGCGACCGCTACTAGCAAGGCTATCCCCAGGAAATTTGACTGCACCGAGCCCGCCAGGCTGCGGCCTTATGGGCGCAGCTGATCTTGTGCGACAACGCTGCCGCGGGCGCGCTGCAACCGCTTCGCGATGGGCGTTCGCGGCGTTAAGAATCTCGCGTGCTCGTCTGCGCTGCGGCAGCTGCGGCATGTTCCCGTTGATGCTAGTTCCTCTGCCCATGTAGACTGTAGATACCCGTGCGCGCCCGTGGCTCAGCTGGATAGAGCGGTTGCCTCCGGAGCTTACGTTGAATGTCACACACATGATGTGGTTCACATTTGAACCGTAACAACCGCGTCATGTGTGAGTTGCAGTGATTCGCCGCCTTTATTAACCTCTCAGACCAAAATTAGGCAATGTGTTAAGAGCACTCGACGTGTGTTTGTAATGAACAGTTTGCGATTTCGATCGATCGCCGGGGCAACATGTTGCTGGCCAGAATGTGACCGGGGCAACCGTTCTGGGCTTACTATCTGACAAGTGATGTGTGACAATCCACCACACAATTTATGTGTATCCCCATCCACTTATAGTCTGTAGACTCATAGCCATCTTCCTCCTAGCATCCGGCTCGTGACTTCGCCACAGCAAGGCAATCCGCAACTCGCCTTCGGACAAGCGGTTCAGAGGTTTCGCCTGAAGCGTGCCCTTTCCCAAGAGCAGCTCGCGGAACTCGCGGACATTCACCGTACATACATAGGTGATGTCGAACGGGGCACGCGAAATATTAGCCTTGTAAACATGACTCGCATCGCCAAGGCATTGCAAGTTCCGCTGAGTCGTCTGGTTCAGGAAATGGAGTGATAAACGTTCTGAGTGATTACGCCCTTTGACATCGACAGGGGGGATTGCGGATAGAATTGGCGGGGACTACGAACCACTATGTTCTGTGCCTGTTTTTGCCTGTTTACAACATCTCTAACGACGTCGGTCGTGTCAAGGGATTAGATAACTCTAGGGAAACAATTGAAGCTCTTATACGTCGTAGAGTGACGAGTGTAATCTCCTGATAACAGGAACCATTGAGACGACCGTTTCTGGCCCTGCGGACGCGATCAGGTTGCTCTGTTTAGTCACGTGAGTGTAACCGCCGAAAGGAAACCCCGCTGAAGCGGAGTTGGACGGGGCACCGCTGGAGAATTGGGGAGTCCAGGTCCCAGGGGAGACCGTGGTGGGAGCGGCCGAGTACACAGCCACTCCATGTATTTGCCTTTGGCGTCGTGCGTTGACCAGGCTCCGCAAGAATAAGAGATTGTCCCCGAGCCACCAAGTACAGTAAACGAGATTTTGATTCTTCTATACTTCAAGCGCTCGGTCGAAGCTCCGAGATGAGGAACTCATTTCGAGCCGTCGGACTTGAAGCTTTGGCGTGGAAGTCGTACCAGGAGTCGGCGCTAAGGCTACCTCGCTTGCTGTGGCCGAAATAAAGGTGCAGCCAGTTGTATGCTACCTCTTCTACGGTCTGCCAACTTCCAGCTGTATTTTCGGCGAATGGACCGGAGCAGCCCCGTGGAAAAGCGACCTTGAAAACCCTGTTCTTGAAGCGGTCGCCATACCCGAACATACGCTTCGCTAACCGCAAGAATGAGTTTTCATTCGTGAAGTCCGGGAATCGGGAATTGTGGCGCATTTGGTCGATAATCTTGAACTGCCGGTACCCCATTTGCCAGAGCAGAAGCAGGTACTCCAGGCTTTCAGCCTCAACTGAAATGTATTCTGGAAGCTCGCTCGATTGCAGGGAGGTGAGACAATATGGCTCCGCCCCCTCCACATCGAGCTTCAGATAGTAGGGCACACCATGCTTTTTCAGTAGGGCATCAAACCTTACACATTCGACATCGACCGAGTGGCATTTCATCGCTTCTCGGCTGGCTCTCCTACGATCAAACGAACTAAACACATCTCGTTCTTCATTGATCTAGAATTTGATTCTTCCCGGACGGTCCCAAATTCCGAGATGCTCAATGACCATCTGTCCCGAGGCGATTTCCGCCGAGAACCGCTCCCGGGCACGCTGCACAAGAAGTGGGTTGGCTTCGACCGCAATCACCTGGCATCCCTTTGAAAGGTAATAGGCGGAATCATCGCCATTGTTCATGCCGACGTCAAAAACACGACGAGGTACAGATTCTGCCTCCCGACAGAGCCTTGATGTGTGCAAGAACGGCGGGACTTTTTGTGAGTAACGGAGCACAACACACTCCATTGCCCCTCCGCATACCTTATTGTGATGAAGCGGATTCTGAGGCAGGCTTGGGACGTTTGTCTGTGACTCTCGTCACATCGGCGGAGGATCTCGTGCCGATTACCCTCATCAGGTACCGTCAGCTTAATGTAGGAGCCGAGTTGTTGGCGATCGCGGCCGTATTTAAGTGCGGCAGAGCAGCGGATGGTCCAACATCTGATGCGACCGTGCATCGTGGAGAAAGGGAGGTCAGCCGCCTAAAACCTAATTGCTAGGGGAAACGTGTTGCGGAGGTTGTGAGACTTGCTGGTTGGGTGTATGTTACTGAGAGTAGAGGATTTGGCTGGTTCTGGATAAACCAGTTGCCTAGGGGGCAACCGTTCTATCCACCAACCCCAATAAGCCTGTTATAATCAATGGTTTGCGCCCGTAGCTCAGCTGGATAGAGCGGTTGCCTCCGGAGCAACAGGTCGGGAGTTCGAATCTCTCCGGGCGCACCATATCCCACCCATGACACCGCCGGGCGGCCGCTTGCGGTTCTGAATCGAACGAATGAACTACGACGCCATTCTAGTTGTCTCTTTCGGTGGGCCTGAGTCTGCCGATGATGTCATCCCATTCCTCGAAAACGTGCTGCGGGGAAGAAACGTGCCGCGCGAACGCATGCTGGCAGTCGCCGAGCACTACTATCATTTCGGCGGCAAGAGCCCGATCAACCGGCAGACCCGGGAATTGAATGCGGCGCTGGAGAACGAACTGGCGCAGCATGGGCCGAAGCTACCCGTGTACTGGGGGAATCGCAACTGGCATCCGATGCTGGCGGAGACCTTGCAGCGGATGAAGCAGGACGGCATTCGGCGGGCGCTGGCGTTCGTGACCTCGGCCTACAGTTCGTATTCCGGATGCCGGCAGTATCGCGAAGACATTGTTCGTGCGCAAAACGAAGTCGGCGCGGGTGCGCCGGAGATCGACAAGCTGCGCGCGTTCTTCAACCATCCGGGATTCGTTGAGGCAACCGAGGATCGGCTGCGCGATGCGCTGGCCCAAGTTCCGGCGGACAAGCGACAGAATGTTCAAATTGTCTACATCGCGCACAGCATACCGACCTCGATGGCGAATACGTGTGACTATGTTCGGCAGCTGGAAGAAGTAAGAAAACTTGTGTCGGAGAGTCTGGGTGTGGCCAATGATGCGCTGGCGTACCAGAGCCGCAGCGGGGCGCCGGGACAGCCGTGGCTGGAGCCGGACATTCTGGACTACCTGCGCGAGGTGAAGGCGCGCGATTTGGCGAGCGCGGTGGTGCTGGCGCCGATCAGTTTTATTTCGGATCACATGGAAGTGCTGTACGACTTGGACATCGAGGCGCAGCAGCTTTGCGATTCCCTCGAGTTGCCGATGGTACGGGCCAAGACCGTGGGCGTGCATCCCAAGTTCATTGGAATGATTCGTGAGCTCATTCTTGAGCGCACGAGTCCGGGGGTGGAGCGGCGGGCGCTGGGATCACTCGGGCCGCGGCAGGATGTTTGCGACGAGAATTGCTGTCCGGCGCCGCAGCTACCGGCGCGACCTCAGGCGGCACAAGGCAGACCGGCCAGCGGCGGATAGATCACAGCCGCCAGTCTCTCAGCTAGCGAGGGGCCACCGGCACGTTGGGATGCTCGTAGTCTGTGGCTTTGGGACGGCCCTCGACGAGGCGCATGGTGTCGAGAATCGTCTGCACGACCGGCTCATTCCCCACGGCTGTGTTGAGCATGAGGTGATAGAGCGAACGGGTGGGCCAGTCGGCGTTGAAATAATGCTTTACATACGCCATTCGCTCGCGATCGACGGAATCGACCATTTCCGCGGCATCTTCTTCGCTGTGTCCTTCTGCCATAACGCGCCGGATTTTCTCCGAGCGTGGAGCGTAGAGAAAAACGTGGAACGCGTCGGGATTCTCGCGCAGCAGATAGGGCGCGCCGCGTCCGACCACAACCGCATTTCCTTCCTGCCCAATCTTGTTCATGACCTCTTGCATCATCGGCAGCATGCAGTCGGCATCGAACATCTGGCTTCCCAGCGCACCGGAATTGCGTTCGTAACTGCCCCTCCAGAAGGATTTCGCGAGGCGGTGCAGGCGGCTGTCCATACGCTCATCGCAGCGCCGCACGGCCGCTTGATCGACGCTGGCGAGGCGGGCAATCTCTTCGGTGAGCAACTGATCCCACAGCTTCCAGCCCAGGTGGTCGACCAATTGAGCGGCGATGGCGGCGGCGCCGCAGCCGTATTCCCGCTCGATGGTGATCAGACGGAACATGGCGAGACTTAGTGTACTGCGATTCCGCCTCCCGGCTTGGATTTTTTCATCAGGAAGACCATCGGAACCATGGCCAGAATGGCGACCCCGAGAAACCAGAAACAGTCGATATACGACAGCATTGCGGCCTGGCGCTCGAGCGTGCCCTGGATCAGAGCGTACGCCTGCCGCGTCGCCCCCGCCGCGCTGGCTCCGTGGGCTTGCATGGCGCTCGTCGCACCCTTAATCATGGACTGCAGTGCGGGGTTGGATTGGCTCAGATGGCTGGACAAATCGGTCATGTGCACCTGGCTGCGCCGATCCAGCAGCGTGGTGACGACGGAAATCCCCACACTGCCGCCAATGTTGCGCGCGAGGTTCATCAGGCCGGAAGCGGCGTTGTTTTTGTCGCGCGGGAGAAAGGCATACGCGGCTGTGTTGATGGGAACGAACAGGAACGCCATTCCAACCGCCTGAATCACACGCGCCATGGCGAGAGTCCGGAAATCAATATCGAGGTCGAAGCCGGTCATGTGAAACAGCGAGAACGACAGTACGACGAGACCGAACAAGAGGAGCCATCGCGGGGTGTACCGCGAAAGCAGAAATCCAACCAGTGGCAGCAGGAGAATGATCATGAACCCGCCGGGCATAAGAGCCAGACCCGCCTCTTGTGCCGTGTAGCCCAGCAGCGTTTGGGAGAAGAGAGGAATCAACAAAGTGCTGCCCAGGAGGGCAAAGCCCAGCATGAACATCAGCAAATTCGAAACGCCAAAGGTCCGGTCGCGGAACAGATGCAGATCGATGATGGGATCTTTGTGTCTCCATTCCCAAATAATCACAAAGATCAGAGCCGCCGCACAAATGATCGAAAGCGTGACAATGAAGTTCGATTCAAACCAGTCGTCGCGCTGTCCCTTGTCCAGAACAATTTGCAAGGCTCCCAGCCCCAAGGCTACGAATCCGAGCCCGATGTAGTCGATGTGAGTTTCGCTCAGCTTGCGGCGCGTGAAGTAGGGCGGGTCCTGAATCAGTCTCGACGTAAGAAGGATCGATATGATCCCGACTGGAATATTGATAAAGAAAATCCAGCGCCAGCTGAAGTTATCGGTGATCCAACCGCCCAGGGTCGGGCCGATCGCAGGAGCGGTTACAACCGCCATTCCATATACCGCGAATGCCATGCCGCGCTTGGCCGGCGGGAAGGTATCGGCCAGGATGGCCTGCTCGCTGGGTTGCAACCCGCCACCGCCGGCGCCCTGCAGAATGCGGCAGATGATCAACGTGGTCAGATTCGGCGCGAGTCCGCACAGGAACGAACTAATCGTGAACAAGGCCACGCAGCCCATGTAGAAGTTCTTGCGGCCGATGATGGAAGAGAGCCAGCCGCTCAGCGGCAGCACGATCGCGTTGGAAACAAGATAGGAAGTCAGAACCCAGGTGCTCTCGTCCTGTCCGGCCGAGAGGCTTCCCGCAATGTGCGGCAGAGCGACGTTGGCGATGGAAGTGTCGAGCACCTCCATGAACGTCGCCAGGGTAACTGTGATCGCGATGATCCACGGATTGACCGCGGGACGCCAGGCGTCGGCCTGATCCATGGTTGCGGTGGCCGCACTCATTAGCGAATCCAGGCCTTGGGAGTGACCGACATGCCGGGACGCAGCTGGTGATCACTGTTCGCGCCGGGATCAAGCACAATCTTGACCGGGATACGCTGAACGACTTTGACGTAGTTTCCCGTGGCGTTTTCTGGAGGCAGCAGGCTGAAGCGGGCCCCACTGGCTCCGGCGATGCTGTCGACCTTGCCGTTGTACGTTCTGCCGTTGGCATCGACTTCGATCGTGACGCGTTGGCCGATCTTCATGTCCCGCAGCTGGGTTTCCTTGAAGTTCGCCGTGATCCAAACGTCGTCGAGATTGATGATCTTCATGAGCTCCTGGCCGGGAGCGACGTTCTGCCCGACCTCCACGGTTCGATCACTGACGATCCCGTTCACCGGGGCAATGATCTTGGTGTACTGCAGATTCAGAGCGGCCTGGTCGAGATCCGCCTTCTTGCGCTGGGCTTCCGCCAGCGCCTCTGCGGCTCTGGCTCTTATGATCTGCATCTGTTTCGGTGCCGTGTTCGCATTGCTATAGTTGGCTTGCGCCTGCACCAGTCTGCCCTGAGCTTGAGTGACCTGCTGCTGCGCTGCGTCGGCGCTGGCGCGGGCGGCTTCAACGCCCGCCGCATTTGCCTTGGCGGCGGCGGTAGCCTGGTCGTATTGCTGCTGGGAAATCTCCTGCTTGTCGACTAACTGCTTGTAGCGCACGAGATCGTTCTGCGCCTTCACATTATTAGCTTCGGCCTCTTGTAGTTGGGCCTTGGCAGCTTCGAACTGTTGTTTGGCGACTTGAATGCCGGCGCGCGCACTGTTCACGTCGGCTGCCGTCGAGGACACTTGGCTCGTCGTGTTGACGGAAGTGATCGGAACACTCACACCGGCCGCGACGGCGGCCGCCTGCGCATCTTCGAAATCGGCTTTGGCGCGCTCGTAGGCAACTTGATAATCCGCCGGGTCGATTTCGACCAGCACCGTCCCCGCCTGCACGTATTGATTGTCCTGGACGTTAAGTTTGATGACATGGCCGGAGACGCGGGCACTGATGGAATTGACGTGGCCGTCGACCTGCGCATCATCGGTAGATTCATAGCTGGTGAAATAGCGGTAAGCGAAGAATCCCACGACCAGCAGAACGAGGACGGCGACAATTACTCCGATTCGAAACCCAGAACTCTGCGTGCGCGACGGCCGCGTATGAAAATCGTCTTCGGTGGCCGGTAAGGGTTTCGTGCTGCTCGCCGGCCTCTGGACTCCAGGGGCCTCGGCGTTGGCGGGCGGACTCTGTGTGGTTTCCATACGGTTATTGATTGCCTTTCAAATATCGTTTGACTCCCTCTTCCGCGTCGCCGATGGCGTGCGCCAGTTCGACTTTCGAAAGATTGTGGGCATAAAGACTCTCAATATAACTCTCGTGAGCGCCGGCAACAGCCTCCTGCGCCTGCACTACTTCCAGGTTGTCGGCGACCCCGGCGGTAAAACGATCTTGGGATTGGGCAAGGGCCTGTTCCGCCAGGTCGACAGAACTGCGAGCGACTTCGACCTGGTCGGCAGCAGCGTTGAGATCGAGCAGCGCGCTCCGGACCTCGTAGTCGATGCGGCCGCGGATATCTCCGAGTTGAGACCGAGCCTGCTTCAATTGGGCATCGGCCTGGAGGACATCTCCATGCACGCGATTGCCGGCAAAGATCGGGATGTTGACGCCTCCGTTTACCTGCCAGGTGCCATTTGACTGCGCTGGGTTGACGCCGATGTCGCCGAAATTCGCTTCGACATCAACAGTAGGATAACGCCCGGCCGAGGCCGCCTTCCGCGACAGTTCCGCGGCTCGCACCTGCGCCAGCGCCGCCTGATAGTCGGCACGCCCTGCATAGGCACGTTGCAGATATACATCGAGCGGAAGAGCGGCCAAAGCCTGGTACGGAGCTTTCTCGGTGAGCACAAACTCCTGTCCCGAAGGCAGACCGATGATCCGAGCGATGTTCAGCTTCAGCTTGGCGAGGTCGTTGCGGGCAACGATGAGTTGCTGCTGACGGGTTTGAAGTTCGACCTGCGAGCGCAGCGCATCAATGGCTGGACTCAATCCCGCTTTCTGCTGATCGGACGCCTTGCCGTAAAGAGCCTGGGCGCTCTTCACCTGGGCTTCGGTGGTTTCGACGCGAGCTCCAGCGGCAATGGCTTGCAGATAGGCGTTGCCGACCGCGAGCACAACCATCTCCCGCGCGTCTTTGTAACTGAATTGCGCCGCTTTTAGGCTTTCCGAAGCAGAACGCTCTTTCTCAAGACTCTTGAAATTGAAAACTGACTGGCTGAGAGAAGCTCGCGCGTCGAAATAGTTGAACGCAGGCACTAACCGCGGGAGGCTCGTGTTAGTGTTGCCCGGGGCAGCGAGCAAGGGGAAGAGTTTGTTGAACCCAAGCGCCGCGAGACTTTGGGTTTGCGCGTCCTCCATCACACGGGCGCTGAGGTTCGGTAAGAGTTCACTGAGCTCTTTCCACCTCTCGCCGCGGGCCATCTCGGTCTGGTCGCCGGCGAGCAAAAGGCCGAGATTGTTGCGCAGGCCGCGATCAATCGCGTCCTTGAAGTCGATTTGCAGGACCTCCGACGTGGCCTTCCCTTCGGCGGCACTGCCCAGAAAAGGGTTTTGCGGGCCGGGGAGGGAAACATTCGGAACCGAGGAGGATCCGCCCGCAGCCTGAGCCATCAGGCCCGAGGTCGCGAGCAGCGCAAACATAAGAGCGGAAAATGCCGTTCGGGAAATTATCAATGAGCAACGCATTCGTGATCGTGGGAACGTTCGGCACGCAATCGGGAGCCGGGTCGTTCTGCCTCGCCTATAGCATAACTCGTCCGGTTTGATTCGTTTGCGGGCCCGGGAGATGCAAACGATTCGCTGCAGAGTTTCCGGATGGGCCGCGCATTCCTGGAGAGCCGGCGGACGCACCTGAGAGAGTCCTCAGCATCGGCAGCGCACCCAAAGTCCAATACCTTCGGTGCTTTGCCCGCCACAGTGAGCCCCGGGTAATCTAACTGGGCAAAGAGGAACGGACGCCATGCGGAGAAGTGTCTTCTTCATAACAGTTGCACTCATTGCGCTTACGACGAGCGTAGCCAGCGCTCAGAACGCCTCCACGTCGGCCGGCGGGGAGCGAAAGATCGCCTCCCGCGTCGCGCCGACTTATCCCGAACTGGCAAAAAAAATGCATATCCACGGCGTCGTTCGAGTTGAAGCCGTCGTCCGGGCCAATGGCACCGTGAAGACTACCCGGGTGCTGGGCGGAAACCCGGTATTGGTTGACGCCGCTATCGACGCGGTTGGCAAATGGAAGTTTGAGCCGGGGCAAGGCGAAACCACCGAAGTCGTTCAACTAGCATTCGAAGGTCAGTGAAACTAACCGGACCCTCGGGCAGAACACCAGCAAGTTCTCAGAACCGCGACATCCCCCAAAACCTGTGAACTCACCCCCACTTTATGGGAAGAGGAAGCAGAAACCTAACGACGTGACTTAGGTCATCTTGAATGACGCTGCCCCTCGGTTCAATCTAGCTGAGAGTGGCAAAATTTAAGAACGGATGACGTGCATTCGATGAGTGTGGCAACAGGAACTGACTGGACGCAAATACTGTCCGATCCGGACCTTGTCCGGCATGTCGGAAAGCTGCTGCAGGCCTACCGTGAAGCCCCGGCTGAAAAGCGGGAAGCGGCGCTGTTGACGGCCATGCGTGAGATCAAGGCTGGCAGCTCGACGGCCGGGAAGTCCGGATCCGCCGCAACTCCGCCCCCGCAGCCAATTTCGACTCCTGCTTCCGCGACTCCTCCTTTTGAACCCGATTTGTTCACTCCCAACTGGGGAAGCGACCGCCGTCGCCACCCGCGAATCAAATGTTTCGTCGCGGTCGAACTCCGGGTCGATGAAATCCCGGCTCCGATCTGGGGCAATCTTTCCAACACCAGCGCAGGTGGATGTCTGGTCGAAACTGCGCAACCGGTCAAGCCTGGGTCCAAAGTTGCAATCGCCCTCTGGGTACCCAACGGAAAAATATGGGTAAAAGGATTTGTGCTGAGCGGAGTAGTGTCCCGCACCGGGCCCACAAAGGGAGTTCGCGTTCATTTCGAAGGAATGGCGCCGGCCGAACGCGATAATCTGCGACAATTCCTCAAGTACGTGCAGGAAACGACCCGGGGACCTCAACCCGAGAACGGCTACCTGCATCTTCTGAAATAGAGTCATTCCCCGATCTACCAGTTTTTCACCGCAGCCCAATCCACATCCTCGTGGAAATTGATACACTTTCTGCGTGTTGAACCCTTTCTGTAGTCGGAAACTCTAATGCCGTATGGGCGGATGGCGCCGGTGAAAATTCCCTGCGGGAGGACTGGAATCGCATGGTAGCCAGTGAACAAGTTTTGGTGACGGGGCAGCAGCTGGACAGGCTGTGCATCAACACGATTCGAACTCTGGCTATCGACGCAGTGCAGCAGGCGAACTCGGGCCATCCGGGCGCGCCCATGGGACTGGCGCCGGTCACCTATTGCCTGTGGCAGGAATTTCTGCGCTACGATCCCGCCGATCCGACCTGGCTCAATCGCGACCGCTTTGTGCTCTCCAATGGACATGCGTCCATGCTGCTTTACGCCATGCTGTATCTCGCCGAGGTGAGGCGGGTCGACGAACACGGCCAGGTTTTGAAAGAACTCTCCGTGCCGATGGAGGAGATCAAGCGTTTCCGGCAGTTGGGGAGCCGGACGCCGGGGCATCCTGAGTCGCATCTTACTTCGGGAGTCGAAACCACAACCGGGCCGCTGGGCCAGGGCGTGGGAAATAGCGTGGGCATGGCCATCGCCGGCAAATGGCTGGCGGCAAACTTCAACCGTCCCGGGTTGGAAATTTTCGATTACAACGTCTATACGATGTGCTCGGATGGCGATCTGATGGAGGGCATTGGGGGCGAAGCCGCTTCGCTGGCCGGACATTTGAAGCTTTCCAATCTCTGCTGGATGTACGACCACAATCACATTACGCTCGATGGCCCAGCCAATTGGTCGTTCAGCGAAGATGTGGCGACCCGCTTTGTGGGATACGGATGGAATGTGACACGCGTGGCCGATGCCAACGATCTGGAAATGCTGGCGCGTGCGTTTGAGACGTTCCACAAGACGACGGACCGGCCGACACTCATCATGGTTGACAGTCACATCGGATACGGTTCCCCGCACAAACAAGACAGCAACGCCGCACACGGCGAACCTTTGGGTGAAGAAGAGGTCAAGCTAACCAAGAAATTCTACGGCTGGCCGGAAGACGCAAAATTCCTGGTGCCGGATGGCGTACGCGAACACTTCCGCGAAGGAATTGGTAAGCGCGGGCGCGATCTCCATGCGCAATGGTCGCGAAAGTTCGCGGAATACTCGCAGAAGTTCCCCGACCTGGCCGAGCGCCTGCGCTGCATGCAGCACCGCGAACTGCCTGCAGGATGGGACAAGAATCTGCCGACGTTTCCCGCGGATGCCAATGGGGTTGCGACTCGCGAGAGTTCGGGCAAAGTGCTCAACTCGTTGGCGCAGAACATTCCGTGGCTGATTGGGGGATCCGCCGATCTGGCGACCTCGAACAAAACCACGCTGAAGTTCGAAGGCGCGGGAGATTTCCAGGCCGCCACTCCCGCGGGACGCAACTTGCACTTCGGTGTGCGCGAGCACGTGATGGGTGCGAGCGTGAACGGGCTGACGGTGTCGGGTATTCGGGCTTTTGGCGCGACCTTCTTCAACTTCAGCGACTACATGCGCGCCAGCATCCGCCTGTCGGCGCTGATGGAGATTCCGTCGATTTTCGTCTTCACGCACGACTCGATCGGAGTTGGCGAGGATGGGCCTACGCATCAACCGATCGAGCAACTGGCATCATTGCGGGCCATGCCGAATTTGATTGTGCTGCGTCCGGGCGACGCGAATGAAGTTACCGAGGCTTGGAAGATTATCGCGCAATTGCAGCACTCCCCGGCCGCGCTCGTGTTGACTCGGCAGAACCTGCCGACGCTGGATCGGACCCAGTATGCCTCGGCTTCGGGCGTGGCGAAGGGAGCCTACGTGCTGGCCGATGCTCCCGGCGGGAAACCGGACGTGATCCTGTTGGCTACCGGCAGCGAATTGTCGCTCTGTGTAGAGGCTTACGAGAAGCTCAAGGCTGACGGCGTGAAAGCGCGTGTGGTCAGCATGCCTTCATGGGAAATCTTTGAACGGCAGGATGCGGCGTACAAAGAGAGCGTTCTGCCTTCGGACGTGACCGCGCGAGTTTCTGTGGAAATGGCGTCCACCTTCGGATGGGGGCGGTATACGGGCCTCAAGGGACGGAATGTCGGCATGCACAGTTTTGGCGCCTCGGCGCCGCTGAAAGATCTGCTGAAGTATTTTGGGTTCACCGTGGACACCGTCGTGGCCGAGGCTCGTTCGGCGATCGCAGGCAAGTAACGGTGGAATGGGTTCGACAAAAATCATCGTGCGCAAGATCGGGGAGATCACTATGCAGCCAACTGGAGTTCTGGAAACCTCGAAAGCGACCAAGAATCCGCTAACCGAATTACTCAACTACGGCCAGTCGATGTGGCTGGATTACATCCGGCGCGATCTTTTCACCACCGGCAAGCTGAAACAACTAATCGCCGAAGACGGACTGCGGGGCATGACTTCGAACCCCGCGATCTTCGAGAAGGCAATCGCCGACAGTTCGCTGTACGACGATTTCTTGAAGACTCTAGCGTCGCGGAAAGATCTCGACACTACGGGCCGCTACGAGCTGATCGCCATTCGCGACATTCAGGATGCGGCGGACGCGCTACGACCGGTGTATGACGAATCCAAATTCCGCGATGGATATGTGAGTCTGGAAGTATCGCCATATCTGGCGCGCAAAACGCAGGAGACGATCGACGAAGCGCGCCGCCTCTGGAAAGCGGTGCAGCGCGAGAACGTGATGATCAAGGTGCCGGGGACGGCGGAGGGACTGCCGGCGATCCGCCAGTTGATCGGCGAAGGCATCAACATCAACGTCACTTTGCTGTTCGCGCAGGAAGTGTATGAGAAAGTGGCTGAGGCCTATATCGCTGGGTTGGAAGACCTGGCGGCGCGCGGCGGCAATTTGAAGAAGATGGCGAGCGTGGCGAGTTTCTTCATTAGCCGCATCGACACGCTCATCGATTCCCTGCTCAATGACAAACTCAAAGCAACCAACGACACGAACCAGCAGGCCTTGCTGAAGAGCCTGTTGGGCAAGGTAGCGATTGCCAACGGCAAGCTCACGTATCAGCGCTACCAGCACATCTTCAGCGGACCCCGCTGGCAGGCGCTGTCCGCCAAAGGAGCGCAGACTCAGCGCGTGCTGTGGGCCAGCACGAGCACAAAGAATCCCCACTATCGCGACGTCATGTACGTCGAAGAATTGATCGGGCCGGATACGGTCAACACCATGCCCCCGGCTACGATCGATGCGTTCCGCGATCACGGCCTGCTTCGCAACGCCCTGACCGAAGATGTGGCGGGTGCGCAGAAAACGATGGACGATCTGGCCCGTGCCGGCATTTCGATCAAGCAGGTGACCGACAAACTGACCGATGACGGCGTCAAATTGTTCGCCGACGCTTTTGACAAGCTGCTGGCTGCGGTCGCGAAGAGTACGCAGCAAAAAGGATAGATTGTGAGCCGACTGAAGACTTCCCTGCCCGATTCGCTGGCCACAACTGTGAAAGCAACGATTGCCGATTGGCAGTCGGGCAGCAAGATGCAGCGATTGTGGCAGCGCGATGCGTCGCTCTGGACCGGCAGCGACGAAGCCAGCTGGCTGGGATGGCTCGACATTGTCGACGAGCAGATTGCACAGCACGACCAACTGACGAAGGTTGCAAAGGAAGTTCAGGCGCGCGGCTTCCTGCACGTGTTGCTTCTTGGCATGGGCGGATCGAGTCTGTGCCCGGAGGTCCTGCGCATGACCTTCGGCAGGATCAGCCATTTCCCAACGCTGCATGTGCTCGATTCGACCGATCCCGGCCAGGTGAAAGCGTTCGAGCACCTGATTGATATTCCGAAGACGCTGTTCATCGTGTCGAGTAAATCGGGCAGCACGCTCGAGCCCAATATCTTCAAACAATATTTCTTTGAGCGCACGAAGCAGGCTGTGGGCGCGGTGAAAGTCGGCAGCCAATTCATTGCGATCACCGATCCGGGATCGAAGATGCAGCAGGTCGCGGAGGCGGATCGCTTCCTGCATGTTTTCTTCGGGCGTCCCTCGATCGGAGGGCGTTATTCCGCGCTGTCGAATTTCGGCATGGTTCCGGCTGCCGTGATGGGGTTGGACACCAAGAAATTTCTGGCCCGTGCCGCGGAGATGGTGCGCACCTGTGGGGCAGGCGTGGCTGTCGAGGATAATCCGGGCGCAGTGCTGGGCATCATTCTGGGAACGGCCGCGAACACCGGGCGCGACAAAGTTACGATCATTACTTCGCCCGGAATTTCCGATCTGGGAGCGTGGCTCGAACAACTGCTGGCCGAGTCAACGGGAAAAGTCGGCAAGGGCATCATCCCAGTTGACCGTGAGACTTTGACGACTCCGGAGGTTTACAGCAGCGACCGCGTATTCGTTTATGTGCGGCTGGAATCGGCTACAGACGCAGCTCAGGATGCGAAAGTGGCCGCGATCGAAAAGGCCGGGCATCCCGTCGTGCGTATCACAATGGCCGACATCTATGACCTGGGTGCGGAATTTTTCCGCTGGGAGATTGCCACCGCGGTCGCCGGCTCGATCATCGGAATCAACGCTTTCAACCAGCCCGACGTCGAAGCCAGCAAGATCGCGACGCGCGAGTTGACGTCGGCGTACGAGAAGACGGGCTCCCTGCCTGCGGAAAAGCCGGTCGTCGAGGATGGCGGCATCAAATTATTCACCGACGAGAAAAACGCGGCCGAATTGGCGAAGGCTGCCGGCGGCGATCAGTCGCTCGCGGGATATCTCAAGGCACATCTGGCCCGCATTAAGGCGGGAGACTACTTTGCGGTGCTGGGCTATATCCAGATGAACGGCGAGCACGAGCAGAGTCTGCAAGCTTTGCGCCATCTGGTGCGCGATAAGAAGCGGGTGGCGACGTGTTTGGGCTTCGGGCCGCGATTCCTGCACTCCACGGGACAGGCGTATAAAGGCGGCCCCAACTCGGGAGTGTTTCTGCAAATCACTTGCGACGATTCCGTCGAACTGCCGGTTCCGGGACAGAAATACACGTTCGGCATCGTCAAGGCGGCGCAGGCACGCGGAGACTTCCAGGTCTTGGCTGACCGAGGGAGACGGGCGCTGCGGGTTCATCTGGGGAGCAACCTGAAGGCGGGGCTGGCAGCACTGCAGGCAGCGGTTCAGAAAGCTCTGTAGTTTCTTGTGGGCGACCGATGCGAGGGCAAGATGCCCTCGCGACAGCCGGCGGGACGCCGGCGCTACTTTTAGGAGCGGACGCATGCAATTGGGAATGGTGGGTCTGGGGCGCATGGGCGCAAACATGACGCGGCGGTTGATGCGCGGCGGGCATCAACTTGCGGTCTCTGACCTCAGCGCTGACGCTGTGCAGCTGTTGGAGGGTGAGGGCGCGGCTGGCTCCGCCTCACTCGAAGACCTGATCGCCAAGCTCACGCCTCCGCGCGCGGTGTGGATCATGGTTCCCGCAGGTGGTCCCACCGAGGCGACGGTGCAGAAACTGGCGCAGCATATGCAGGCTGGCGACGCCATCATCGACGGCGGCAACTCTTACTTCAAAGATGACGTGCGCCGGGCGCACGAACTGAAGAGCAAAGGCATTCACTACATCGACGTGGGCACCAGCGGCGGCGTGTGGGGACTGGATCGCGGCTACTGCATGATGATTGGCGGTCCGAACGAAGCGGTGCAGCGGCTCGATCCCATATTCAAGACTCTGGCGCCGGGCAAGGGGGACATTCCGCGAACCCCAGGACGAGAAAAGCTCGGAGGTACCGCCGAAGACGGCTACATTCATTGCGGTCCATCGGGATCCGGCCACTTCGTGAAGATGGTGCACAACGGCATTGAGTACGGCATCATGCAGGCCTATGCGGAAGGCTTCGACATCTTCAAGAATGCCACCAGCAACGACTTGCCCGAGGATATTCGCTACGACCTGAACCTGCCGGACATTGCGGAAGTGTGGCGGCGGGGCAGCGTGGTCAGTTCCTGGCTGCTCGATTTGACGGCGATGGCGCTGACGGAGAATCCCACGCTGTCGGAATACGAAGGCTACGTGCAGGATTCGGGCGAAGGGCGCTGGACGATTCAGGCAGCGCTCGAAGAAGCGGTGCCTGCGGATGTGCTGACCGCTGCTCTGTACGTGCGTTTCCGCTCGCGACAACAGCATACCTTTGCAGAGAAAATGCTTTCCGCCATGCGGCAGAAGTTTGGCGGGCACGTGGAGCAAGGCGCGAGCACGGCAAAGAAGACCGCGTAGGCGCAGTTCATTTCTGTCAGGGATCCAGAGGACTTTACTCATGGCTGAATTAGCGGAACAACCGACGACGGCGCCGCCCCCGCGCATCGGCAAGCAGGGCGATCCCTGCGTCATGGTGATCTTCGGCGCAGCCGGCGATCTTACGGGACGCATGCTGATTCCCGCACTCTACAACCTGGCGCGGGCCGGACTGCTTTCCCGCGAGTTCGCTGTGGTGGGCGTAGCGCGTACCCAGTACTCCAACGATGAATTCCGAAAACGAGTCCACGACGACGTCAAAGCGTACTGCGGGGAATGCGTGGACGACGATCTCTGGGAATGGTTCTCACGCCGCTTTTACTACTTTGCCGGGGATTTCAGCGACGACAAACTGTACCCGCAACTCAAAGATTTTCTTGCCAAGGTGGATCAGGAACACTCGGCCCACCAGAACTTCTTCTACTACCTCGCCACCGCACCAAGCTTTTTCGGTCCGATCGTGCAAAAGCTATCTGCCACCGGATTGATGGAACAGGCCAACGGCCACTGGCGGCGGGTGGTCATCGAAAAGCCTTTCGGACACGATCTGGAATCGGCCAAAGCGCTCAACCAGCAACTGCTCAAGGAAGTCGACGAAAAACAGATCTACCGCATCGACCATTATCTGGGCAAAGAGACCGTGCAGAACATCATGGCGTTCCGTTTCGCCAACGGAATTTTCGAGCCGGTCTGGAACCGCCGCTATATCGACCACGTGCAAATCTCGGTGGCCGAAACCGTGGGTGTGGAAGGACGCGGCAGCTATTTCGATCACGCCGGCTCGCTGCGCGACATGGTGCCGAACCACATCATGCAGCTCATCAGTCTCACCGCCATGGAGCCGCCGATTTCGTTCGACGCCAACGCGGTGCGCGATGAGCAGGCCAAGATTCTGCACGCCATCCAGCCCATGACGGACGAGGAAGTGCTGAGCCGCAGCGTGCGCGGGCAGTACGGCGACGGAACCGAGGACGGCAAGCGAGTCACCGCCTATCGCACGGAACCCGACGTGCCTCCCGATTCGCGGACCGAGACCTTCGTCGCGATGAAACTGCTGATTGATAACTGGCGGTGGGCGGATGTCCCGTTCTACCTGCGCACGGGCAAGCGGATGCCAGTACGCAACACCCATATCGTGATACAGTTCCGACGGGCCCCCTTCGTGCTATTCCGCGACACTCCCGTCGAGCACCTGATGCCGAATCAACTGGTGCTGCACATTCAACCCGAAGAAGGAATCTCTCTGCAATTCGCAGCCAAGGTTCCCGGGCCGGTTATGCGGCTGGGCACGGTCGACATGAATTTCGAATATCAGGAATACTTCGGCAAGCAGCCCAGCACGGGCTACGAGCGCCTGCTGCATGACTGCATGATCGGCGATCAGACGCTGTTTCAGCGCGCCGACATGGTGGAGGCGGGCTGGTCCGTGGTGAATCCGGTGCTCGATCTGTGGAAGGCGCTGCCACCCCGTAATTTCCCCAACTATGCCTCTGGCACCTGGGGACCGAAGGAGGCCGACGATCTGTTGGAACGCGACGGCCACCGCTGGAGGAACTTCGAGAAATGATTCTGGCCGGAGATATTGGTGGCACCAATGCTCGGCTGGCTTATTTTCAACCCCAGAACGGGCACTTGCGCCTGGTGTCCGAGCGCACCTTCCCTAGCCGCGAGCATAGCGAACTCGGCGAAATCGTGAGCCAGTTTTTGGATGATTCCGGGACCCGTCCCGAGGCGGCATGCTTCGGAATCGCGGGTCCGGTGCGCAACGGGCGCGTCGAGACTTCGAACCTGCCCTGGGTGATCGAGCAATCGCGGCTGGCAAAACAGATTCATCTTCCTGCCACGCTGCTGATCAACGATCTCGAAGCCAGCGCCTGGGGCATCGGCGCGCTCGAAACCACAGATCTGGTTCCGTTGAACCGCGTAAGCGGGCCCACCGTGGGCAACCAGGGAGTAATCGCACCGGGAACGGGTTTGGGCGAGGCCGGGTTGTTCTGGGATGGTAAGCGGCATCATGTTTTCGCTTGCGAAGGCGGGCACACGGACTTTGGCCCGCAGGGAGATTTGCAGATCGAACTGCTGCGCTTCCTCAAGACGCGCTTTGGACACGTGAGCTATGAGCGCATCCTCTCCGGGCCTGGCCTGGTGAACGTTTACGAATTCCTGCGCGACACGGGATGCGGGAAGGAATCTTCAGAGTTTGCCGCCGCTCTCAAGAAGAGTGATCCGGCGGCGGTGATTTCTCGGGCGGCTCTCGACGGATCGCATCCTCTGGCGGAAAAAGCTCTGGACCTATGGATCGCGGTCTACGCCGCCGAGGCCGCCAATCTGGCTCTCAAGGTGATGGCCACTGGAGGCCTATTCCTGGCCGGCGGCATCTCTCCCAAGATTCTTGCCAAGCTGAAGGGCCCGCTGTTTATGCAGGCTTTCGTCGAGAAAGGCCGGCTGCGACCGCTGGTGGAGGTGATCCCGGTGCAGGTTGTGACCAACGAAAAAGCTGGCCTGCTCGGAGCAGCGCGCTGCGCCTCCGTTCGAGGCAAGAGTTGATCGCAAAGATCTGAGTCGAGTCCATGAGTTCGCAGGCGGACATCCGAATCCTGACTACGCCGCAGGAGTTGTTCGAAGCAGCGGCGGAAGAAGTTGTGCGCGCCGCCAGTGAGGCGGTAGCCCAGCGCGGCCGCTTTACCATCGCACTGTCGGGGGGGTCGACCCCCAAGAACCTCTTCAATTTATTGGCTACGAACGCCCGCACAGTGTTGCCCTGGGATCGCACGTTCTTTTTCTGGAGCGACGAGCGGCACGTGCCGCCCACCGATCCCGACAGCAACTACCGCATGGCGGAAGAAACCATGCTGTCGAAGATTCCGGTGGCTGCGGGGAACGTGTTCCGGATTCCCGCGGAGAATCCTGACGCCGCAGCCGCTGCCGAAGCCTACGAGCAGACTCTACGCAAGTTTTTCCAGCTGGAACCGGGGCAGATCCCGATCTTCGATCTCATCCTTCTCGGCATGGGCCCGGATGGGCATACCGCTTCGCTCTTCCCTGGTTCTGCCGGGTTGCAGGAAAAAACACGACTCGTGATTGCCAACTGGGTCGACAAGATGAAGACCAGCCGCCTTACCCTGACGCTTCCCGTGCTGAATGCGGCGCGTTGCGTGACATTTCTGGTCAGCGGGACGGACAAGGCCGTTGTGCTGAAGACAGTGTTGGAAGAGGATGCTCCGGCCGAGCAGTATCCCTCAAAACTGGTCCGGCCGAGCGATGGGAAGCTGATCTGGCTGGTGGATCGCGCCGCGGCCAGCGCTCTTACGAGCAAGAACTGAGTTTCCGAAACACTACCCGCGCCAGTCGCCGATTTCCTTCAAACCCTTGCCGCGCGCATGTTCGAAAAGGCGCACGCGATGGCGGGAGTGCTCAAACTCGTGGATGTCGGCCCAGACCTCGGCCTGCCAGCCCTGGTCGTGGGCCGCCGCTTCGCCGCAGGTGGCACAACGAGTGTGGAGCGTAACGGGGATGGCCTCGACTCCCACTGGCGTGGCCCCTGGGAGTTCCACGAAGATACAGCGGACTTCCTGAATCTCTTCGTCCTCGCCGAGAATGTGCTCGTAGCGCAGCAGGTATCCAAAACCGAGCTTCTTGGCTTCCGACTCAGCCTCGGTGCGCGTGTGAAAAGGACCGTACTCCGCCCGCAGCTGTTCGGTGGAGTCACACGCCATCCAGAAAATCTCTTTGTAGGCCATCGCGGTTTCGCCCGTTGGGTTGCGAAGCCGGCTCGTGGCTGCTGTTGAGCCCGCTCGTGCAGAACCCCTCAGCGCAATTCTCATGCCGTAGCACAGGCCTCCGCAATTGATTGCTGGACATAGAGTTAACAGATCGCGGGGCTTCCTGATGCACCCCGGTCGTGAAAGGTTTTGCAGAGTTTGGACTCAGGTAGTGCACAACTTGCGCAAGGCAGAGGCTCATCATAGCTCTGCCTTCAACAAGTGACGCGATCAAAGTGAATGATGAAGCCTGCCAAAAAGTGTGTGGTTGCGGTAGTACGTGCGCCCGTGGCTAGCTAAAGGCTGTTGCGAAACCCCGAAGTTTTAAAATTGGTGGTTTGAGCCAGTATTTTCGTGCTGAAGTGTGCTTGAGGGGCGTTGGTTGGAGTTGCCGGCTTGACTGCTTGACCGGCAA
>Ga0181532_10000031_pt1 | contig 140775 bp, 119 predicted proteins | sample PEATcosm2014_Bin_33_FD_119768 | JGI IMG/M metagenome (GOLD analysis project Ga0181532, IMG submission 119768) | Peatland microbial communities from MTU Mesocosm Facility, Houghton, MI, USA - PEATcosm2014_Bin11_30_metaG | ecosystem: Environmental > Terrestrial > Soil > Wetlands > Peat | place...
CACATTCCAACCCAACCGTCGTCGCCGCTCAAAGACGCACGGATTTCGTTCTCGCATGAAGACCAAGAGCGGCCGGGCGGTGCTGTCGCGCCGTCGCGCCAAGGGACGCAAGCGCGTCTCCGTGAAACCTGGCTACCGCGAGTAAACCACAGCAGCCGAATCCTGCGCTAACCACCCCAACCAGTCCAAAGGCGGGACTAGTTGGGGCCTCGCAGCCTCATCCGATGGAATTTGTAGGGGTCGCCGAGCCGGCCGTGCCAAGAGCTTTTCCGGCGCCCGGAGGCGAGCGCTGAATGCCTGGTAACGTGTCTGCCCCCGGCGGCCGGTTTCCTAACTCGGGGTCCCCGTCGCGCCCGCCGTTGGCGCGAGGGGGTGCAAAGTCGAGACGCCTGCTGAAGCACGCGGACTTTCAGCGGGTATATGAGAACGGGCGACGGCAGTTTACGGGCAACATGACCGTATTTTTTCTGCGGCGTGCGCCCGAGGCCGCGCCGGCGGGGCGAGTGGGATTGACGGTCGGCAAGGTGCTGGGCGGAGCGGTCGAACGCAACCGCATCAAGCGCCGCATGCGCGAAGCGGTACGACAGTCGCCGCCGTGCGAAGGATCGGTGGACGTGGTGTTTAATCCGCGGAAGAGCGTGCTGACGATGCCGTTTGAGCAACTGCTCAGCGAGGTGTCGCGAGGTTTGAAGCTGGCGGAACAGAGGGCGCGAGTGGCGGAGGCGAAGTGAAGCGGGCAGTGCAATTCGTCTTGCGGACGTATAAGCGGCTCGTCTCGCCGATGCTGCCGCACTCCTGCCGCTTTGTGCCGACCTGCTCGGAGTACGCGATGGAAGCGGTCGAGCGCCACGGCGTAGTGCGCGGCTCATGGCTCGCGATCAGGAGATTGCTGCGCTGTCATCCGTTTGCGCGCGCGGGAGTCGATCTGGTCCCGCTGGGCGACATGGAACATTTGATTGTCGACTGTAATCGCGCCGAGGATTTGCAGCGTATCGGGGCACGTCTTTAGATCCGGCCTGAGGCCTGTCTTTGGAGCGCGCCGGTGGAGTACGAACAGCGGAAATCGAGTGCCGAAGGCACGGAATAACTTAGCCCAGCACGAAGGCGGAGTGCTGGGTCAGTGGGAAAAACAACCAGAGTCCCCCGGGGACGACATGGTTCTCACGCAGACACTTTAAACGTGCCGAACGGATCGCATAAACGGTGGGCTTTAGCCCCTGCGTATTGGAGTACAGCGGCTAAAGCGGTGAGTTTTTTCCTGCGCACGGCACGGCTGAAGTCGTGCCCTGATACGAACCAACGGAAGCTAGAACTTGGCTGAATATCGTAATCCCCAATCAGACGGTGGCAGTGGTGGCGGCGGCGACAAGCGCATGCTCATGGTGTTCGCCGTCACCTTTGCGCTGATCATCATCAGCCAGATCTTCCTGTTCAAGAAAAAACCGGAGACCCAGCAGCCATCGACTGCGACCCTGACCGCGCAGAGCAGCCAGCCCTCGTCTCAGACGCCGGCGTCAGCGTCCTCCGCACCAACCCCAAGTGCGAACCAGCCCGCTGGGTCTGCTGCAAAGCCGGTCGAAGCGAAAACCGCCAGCAGCGAAGTCGAAACCGTCGTCGAGAACAATTTCTACAAGATCGTCTTCACCAATCGCGGGGCGCAGGTCAAGTCGTGGATCCTGAAGAGGTACAAGGACGACGACGGGAAGCCGCTCGACCTGGTCAACAAACAAGCGACCAAGTTCGGCTATCCGCTCAGCTTCTATACCTACGACGACACCCTGCGCAATCAGATCAACTCGGCGCTCTACGTGGCGAGCGCCGGCGGCAACATCACCGCTCCCGGCGAGCTGAGCTACGAATACGCCAGCGGCGACATCAGTGTCCGCAAGAGTTTCGTATTCGGCGAGACCTACGTAATCTCGATCGAAACTGAAGTAACGCGTAACGGCCAACCGGTGCAGGCGTATCCCATGTGGCCCGCGGCGCTGGGCGATGAAGCTACTGGCCCCGCCTACGCGTCGCAAAAAATCGAGTACATGGCCGATGGCAAGGTCGAGCGCATTGCGGCCAAGAAGGTCAGCGGCGGGAATACCATTCGCGGGCCGTTCAACTGGGCGGGTCCGCAGGATCAATTCTTCGCCGCGATGTTCCTGCCCGACAATCCCGACACGGCCGTGATGATCACGCAGCACGGCTCGATCACCGTTCCCAAAGATCCCAAGAACCCCGACCCCAACAACGTCGTCACCTACGAAGTGCTGGGCGCTGCGGTCGGTGATAACAGCGGCGTCACCAGGGAGCGGCTGTTCGTCGGGCCGAAAGCGCTGAACGTTCTGGAGTCGGTGCGCTCCAACACCGCCCCGGGACAGATGAACGGTCCCGACCTGCGCGATGTTGTGGACTTTGGCTTCTTCAGCGTGATCGCGCGACCGCTGTTCCTGTGGCTGAAGTGGACGCATGAGCACATCGCCGGCAATTGGGGCGTGTCGATCATCATCCTGACCGTCATCATCAACCTGGCACTGCTGCCGCTGCGCATCACCAGCATGAAGTCGGCGCTGAAGATGCAGAAGCTGCAGCCGCAGATGAAGGCCATCCAGGATCGATACAAGAAGCTGCCGATGCGCGATCCCAAGCGCCAGGAGATGAACGCCGAGATCGGCGAGCTGTATAAGCGCGAGGGCGTGAACCCCGCCGGCGGCTGTTTGCCGCTGATCATCCAGATGCCGTTCCTGTTCGCGTTCTACTCCATGCTGGCGAACGCGATTGAGCTGCGGCAGGCGTCGTTTTTATGGCTGCACGATCTGTCGTCGCCGGACAAGCTGTACATTGTCCCGGCGGTCATGCTGGTCAGTACGTACCTGATGCAGAAGATGACGCCCAACTCCGGCATGGATCCCAAGCAGCAGCAGATGATGACGCTCATGATGCCGCTGATGATTACCTGGTTCAGCCTGAACCTGCCGTCGGGCCTGAGCGTGTACTGGGTCGTGGGCAATATCATCGGCATTGCGCAGCAGTACATCATGAACCGCAGCAGCCTGGGCCGCGAGATGCGCGAAGAGATGGAAAAGCGCGCGCGGAAAAAGGCCAGCAAGTAGCAGGAATTATTTGTTCACCACGGAGGCACGGAGGGCACGGAGTTTTTTAAATAATGAATTGTTTGAGTATTTGTGCGGCAATAGCGAGAGACTTTGGTTTCAGATTCTCTTTCTAACTCCGTGGCTCCGTGCCTCCGTGGTGAAAACGGTTTCTAAAATGCCGATACCCGACAAAGTCGCCGCCGCCAAGAAGATCAGCGAGTTGCTGAACAACGCCTTCGCTGCTGGAGATTTCCGCCTGCGCTACAAGATCATCGTCGATCCGGTGGTCGGCGCCGAACGCGAATGGGAGCGTCCGGAGATTCTCGTCGAGCTGTCCGGCGCTGACAGTCCGATGGTCCTGGAGAACGGCGGCGAGCTGCTGCGCGCCTTCGAGCAGATTGCGCAAGAGATGCTGCGCCTCACTCCCGACGAGCACGAGAAGATCAGCTTCGACTGCCAGAACTTCCGCTCGGCGCGCCTGCAGGAGCTGCGGATGGCTGCCGATGTCGCGGCGCAACGCGTCCGTGAGACGGGCATGCCCTATGCCTTCCAGCCCATGTCGTCGCGCGAGCGCCGCATCCTGCACCTGGCGATGCGCGACCTGGACGACCTGCGCACGGAAAGCGCCGGCGAGGCCGCAATGCGCCACGTCGTGGTCTATCCCAAGGACTACAAGGGCAAGCCGCCCGCGCCGCCGGTCTCGCGAAGACGGTAGGTCGCTCTTCGCCTTTCGCTTTTCGCCAGAACAGTAATCAAGAACAGGTGTCATCCTGAGCGGAGGCGCGCCGGGTTTGCGCGCCGGAGTCGAAGGACCCCTATTCTGGCGCAATGCTCTCATCTCTGGCGAAGAGCGAACAGCGCTCCCGCCCAACTACAATCTTCTCCATGCACCTTGACGACACCATCGTCGCCATTGCCACGCCGCCGGGACGCGGAGGCATTGGCGTGGTGCGGTTGTCCGGGCCGGAGGCGCGCGACGTTGCCAGTCCCATGCTCCGTCTCGCGCACGATCGCGAGCTAGAGGCCGGTCATGCGCATTTCGGCGAGCTGATTGATCCCTCGACCGGCGAGCGCGTCGACGAAGTCGTCGCTACATTCTTCGCGAAGCCGCACTCCTACACCACCGACGACGTGGTCGAGATCTCCTGCCATGGATCGCCTGTTGTGCTGAGACATGTCGTCGAGATGGCGGTCGCTGCGGGCGCGCGTCTGGCCGAGCCGGGCGAGTTCACCATGCGAGCATTCCTCAACGGCCGCATCGATCTGACGCAAGCCGAAGCGGTCCGCGACCTCATTGACTCGCAAACGCTCTACCAGGCGCAGGTCGCGGCGCGGCAACTCGAAGGCGCGCTGTCAAAGCGGCTGCAACCGATCAAACAGAAACTGGTGGAGTTGATTGCCACCATGGAAGCCGGTGTCGACTTCGCCGAAGACGACGTCTCCGTTATCCCTGACCAGCAGATCCTGGCGCGGATCGCGGCGATCCATACGCCGCTGGAAGAGCTTCTCGCCAGCTTCGCATATGGAAAAGTTGTCCATGAAGGCCTGACATTGGCCATTGTCGGCCGGCCCAACGTCGGCAAGTCCAGTCTGTTTAATCGCCTGGTCGAGCGCGAGCGCGCCATCGTAACGGCCACTCCGGGCACGACGCGCGATCTCGTAACCGAAACCGTTTCGATCGGCGGAATTCCAGTGCGGCTGGTCGACACCGCCGGCGTTCGCACCACGGAAGATGAAGCCGAGAGCATCGGCGTGCGCAAGGCGATGGAGGCGCTGGCGGACGCCGACATCGTGCTGGTGCTGCGCGACGCCTCGCGTGGTGCGGAGCATCCTCTAACCGACGACGAGCTGCGTCAGGATCGGCGACTGATGGAGCTGGTGGCCAATCGTCAGGCTGTCGTCGTGTGGAATAAGGTCGACTTGACGACGTCTGGAAGGTTGGTTCAGGCCGACGAGGGATCTGCTGTTCGCTGCGAATCACAAGACAGGAGCAACAGCGTCGCCGGCGATCACGCTCATCCGGTCGTCGCCGCGTCGGCGCTTACCGGTGCGGGGGTTGAAGAGCTACGCTCCGCAATCCTTCGTCTGGTCGGCGGCGATGGCGTGCAGCAGGAGCGCGGCCTCCTCACCAACGTTCGCCACAAGCAATTGGTGTCCGACGCGATCGCCGCGCTCGACGAAGCGACGACGGCCGTTCCGCAAAAGATCCCGCACGAGATGCTCCTGCTCGACCTCTACAACGCCCTGCGCCCGCTGGACGAGATCACCGGCGCGACAACCGCCGACGACATCCTCAACCTGATCTTCAGCTCCTTCTGCATTGGGAAGTAATTATGTATTGATATTATTGTACGTACAATGTTAGGCTCCTTTATAGAAGGGCACGATGCGCTTCGAATGGGATGAGAGGAAAAACCGCCTCAATCATCAGAAGCACCGCCTTTTGTTCGAAGTGGCACAGGAGGTCTTCGCCGACCCGTTTTGTCTGACAATTCGGGACGTGGAGATTGGGTCCGAGCAGCGTCTCTGGACCATAGGCCGGTTGCAGAACCTGTCCATACTTGTGGTCGTTCATGTCAGTTGGGACGAAGACGGTGAGGAGATCACTAGAATGATTTCTGCCCGCAAGGCGACTCCACGGGAGCGAAGGTTCTATGAAGAAGCTAACGGCTAGTCAGCGGAATAAACAGCTAAAGGCGATTGCTGCCCTTCGTGATGAGCAGATCGACACGTCGGACATTCCCGAACTTACCGAGGAGCAGTTGAGACGGGCGGTGCGAGGCCAGATGTATCGGCCCATTAAAAAGCCTGTCACCATGCGCCTCGATATGGACGTCATCGAATGGCTCAAGCGGGAGGGTCCGGGATATCAGACGAAAGCAAACTCGTTACTTCGTCGGGAGATGCTGCGCTCCTATCGCAAAAAGAAAACGCCGAGCTTGGCGCGTCGCCGCTCGCGACCGACCGGGGCGCAGGCGGCCCGCAGCCGCTAACACTGAGCCTTGCCTGACTTCGCTGTGATCAACATTCAGAATTCCAATCTCTTTGTCATGACCGGCGGCCCGGGCACGGGCAGAACTACATCACTGCGCGAACTCGAGCGGCGAGGATACTGCTGCGTGCCGGAGGTCCCGCGCGCGATCATTCGCCGGCAGGTCGCCGGCGGCGGCGACGCGCTACCCTGGGCCAACACCGCGCGCTATACCGAACTCATGCTGCGAGGCTCAATCGAGGTGTACCAGGCGAACAGTTCTGCTACACGCCCGACCTTCTTCGACCGAGGCATACCCGATGTGTGGTGCTACGCGAAGCTGGTTGGACTAGATGCGACCGCGGAGATCGAAGCGGCTTGTGAGAATTATCGGTACAACCAGACGGTCTTCATTGCGCCGTCCTGGCGCGAGATCTATTCCACCGACGACGAACGCAAGCAGAGCTTCGACGAAGCAGTGCGAACGCATGAGGTGATGGTGGAAGCCTATCGGAGCTGCGGATACCAGCTCATCGAGCTGCCGCGTGTCAGCGTGGACGAGCGGGCGGAATTTGTGATTGCGAACCTCGAATTGACAGCTAAACCTTAGCTAAGTAAATTAGCCATATGAAGTACCACACCGTGCACGAAGCCAAAACCAACTTGTCCCAGCTAATCAAGAAAGCTTGCGACGGGGAGGAGGTAATCATCGCGCGCGGCAAGAAGCCGGTTGTGAAGCTCATCCCAGTCGGAACGCAGATGAAGAAGCGCATTCCGGGTGGCTTCGAAGGAAAGATCTCCTGGACTCCGGATGCATTCGATCCTCTTACCGAGGAGGAGATGCGGGAACTTGGTTTTGAATTCTGATGAATCTGCTTGTCGATACGCATGTCTTGCTGTGGTGGCTCGGATCGCCTGACTTACTTCCGACTCGAGCAAGGAATGAACTGCAAACATCCGAGGCCCGCGTCTACGTTTCCGCAGCCGTTGCATGGGAAATGGCCGTCAAGGTGAATTTGGGAAAGCTTGACGCATATGAAGTAGTTTCCGATCTGCCCCGGATCCTGTTCGACAAAGGCTTCTATCGCTTAGCGATTTCGATGGACCATGCTCTGCGTGCGGGCCTGCTTCCTCGCCACCATAATGATCCTTTTGATCGCATGCTGGTGGCGCAAGCTCAGGCGCTGAACTGTCCCATTGTCAGTGCAGATAGAGTTTTCGATTCCTACGGCGTGCGGCGAATTTGGTAAGAGGTCTCGGATCACCTTTGGCCGAAGCGCAATCCTAAAATCGCCATCGCTTCGGTCAGCGCGGGATGCTGATGCTCGACGCGCTCGGACTTCATATTGCGAAGACGGCACGGCTCGAACAGCGCCCAATTCTCCAGATTGTGTCCATAGCGCGAGCGGAAATAAATTCCCGGCAGTCCCATGTCATAGACAACCCGCGACACCAGCATGGTCAGCATGCGCGGAGACGAACTCTGTAACGCCGCGGCATCCAGATCCGGAAATCCCAGCCGTAGACATTCCGACGCCAGCCTGCGCCGCAGTAGCGCGATCCACTCCGCGCCGCAGATGTCGGCGTAATTCCCTTCCGACGCCGCCGTTCCGATCACACGGTTGGAGCACCAATTCAGCGGCACCTCACCGATGGGCAGGAAATCATCGTCGCCCTCGATCGCGCGCAACTCTTCGATCAGCGTGAGGTCCGGCCGAAAACGCGCCAGCGTCTCCACGAAGCACGACACCTGCTGGCTCGACGCGTAGAGCACGCGGTACTCGCTCTCGGGATCGTCGAAGCGATTGCCGAAGGTGCCGTCCTTGGCGCGCGACCAGTCAGGCAGCTGCCACGCGTCGGGATTGCGCGCGACGCGATAGATGGGTTGTGTGGGAGTGCGAGTCTCGACGGGCAAGCGCTATCCCCCGGCAATGAACGCGCGCGCAGCCGCCAGGACCTCGGGCGCGACAACTGCGAGATCGCCTTCGCGCAGCAGGCGCAGCGGAACGCGATCGCCAAGCTCCGGATTCACGCCCATCAGCCAAGCCTGCACCACCTCGCGCGAATCGTGTTCCAGCAAGGTGCGAACCACTTGAAAGGTGAGGCGCAGGCGCGGCTCGACTTCGCCATAAGGCCGGCCGCCGGAGATCCAGCGCTCAATGGCGCGCACATCCTTCAAGCCGGCAACGTAGGCGACGAGTTTGCGTCCGATGGCGTCGGTCAGGCGCTCTATCAACTCGGAGAACTTTAGCGTCAACGACTCGCGATGCGCCTGCAATCCCGGACGCGGCAGCGCCTTGGTAGCCACGATCACTCCTCGAACCGCGCGTTTCCGTGGAATAGGATGCAGAGATCACCTCAGAAATGCAAGATAATCACAAGTAATTCACATTCAATTGTCATACTACGCGCAATTGCCAACGTCTGCATAGACGAAGAACAGGCGAATTCGCGGAGTAAACAGCTCGGTTGGTTCGGACATTCTTGCCAACCGGGCGAACCGCAGATCCCTCGGCTCCGCTCGGGATGACAGCGAAGGAGGGAGCGGGTTCTTTCACGGCCTAGTGTCCGGAATCGTGATGGCGCGGAACATGTAGGGCAGCGCTTCGGAGATGATCATCGCCGCGACGATGAGCGCGCCGCCGAGCGCCTGCTGCGCGGTCATCGCTTCCTTCAGCCATAGGACGCTGAGGATCGCCGCGGTCACCGGCTCGATACTGAAGAGCAAAGCCGCCTCAGTCGGGCCGAGGCGCGTCTGCGCAACCGCCTGTCCCCAGAACGCGATGATGGTGGAGAACAGCGCGAGATAGAGAACCGGGCCATACACGGTAATCCGCGGCAAAGTTTGCGCGAGGTTCTGAAAGCCGAAGGGCGCCGGCAAAAACGCCGTGACCACCACGGAGATCAAGCCGCCAACCACCACCTGCGTTCCCGCCAGCAGCCACGCGTTGGTACGTCGAGCGAACGCGCCCATCATGATGATGTGCACGGCGCAGAGGATGGCGCAGACGAGCGTCTCCAGATCGCCGCGATTCACCTGACCGAATCCGCCCAGCGCGGCATAGCCGCCTGAAGGCGAGCGCACCAGCAGGTAAAGGCCGAAGGTGGCGATGACAGCTCCGATGGCCGAGCTGAGCTTGATGCGCTGCCCGATGGCCACCGCGATGAGCGGCGTGAACAGCACATACAGCCCGGTGATGAAGCCGGATTTGGCGGTCGTGGTGAAGCGCATGCCATCGGTCTGCGACCAGAAGATGACGGCGAGAATCAGGCCGAGCCAGATGCCGTCGAGCACGCCGCGGCGCCCGATGGCAATGCGCTTGGCGCGAATGATGGCAAACATCAGCCCGCCCGCGAGCATGAAGCGCAGGCTCATCAGCGCGCCGACGGAGATGCCGCCTTCGAGCGCAAAGCGCGTCATGGGAAAGCCCAAGCCCCAGATGGCAGCCACCGACGCGATGATCAGCGCGGCACTGGCGTGGGAGACAGGCGCGGGATGGGAGTTGCTCTGCATGCACTGATCGCGGCCGCTTCCAGCCTTCTGTCGAAAAAGGTGACTTGTGCCGACGACGAACCTGCAGTTTCATCCTATCGTGATCTCAGCCGGCTTGATCGCGCCCTGGCGGGCGGTGTATTCGCAGCACACGCCGGCGCAGGCAGCTCAGTGATCAGGAGCGGCCGGCGTCAAAGCCATATCGCTTTGCATATTCTGCTGGGCGCGGACAAACGCGTAGTCGCTGACGTGAACGCTGCCCTGAAAGGGACGGTGGATTTCTCCGATGGCCACCAGGCCCAGCGTGATCAGTAGAGAGAGTGCGAATACTTGCAGGGCGTGCAGAGGAGCGTTGGAGGAACCGAACAGACAGGACGACCCGATGGTAACGCCGCCGCCGAGGATGAGCACGAACCAGAGCACGGCAGGCAGCTTGGACAGGCTCTGCAGAACGCGGGTGCGGCGGTGCTCGGTCAGTCCGGACAACTGGTCGAGCGCATGATCTACGGCGGTGGTCTCGCTCGGCGCCGCCGCCTTGACTGCCATCAAGGTCTTCCACATCTCGGCGTTGATGACCAGACTCGCATTCGGCAATTGGCCATCGTACATGGCAGGCCAGTCCTTATGGATGGCCACGTCGGCGTACTGGAGCGCGAGGCTTCTTAGGCGCTCGCGCTGCGGTTCGGGCAGGCCCTCGGCCAGCCAGTAGACACTGACCAGATCGTTGGCCTCGAATTCCACGTTGGACTTGGCCTCGGAGAAATTCGTCCACACGGCGTAAAGCATGAAGCCAAGGATGACGGCGTAGGTTGTGCCCAGTACGCTGAACTGCCAGCCAATCTGGTCGTTATGCTCGTGACGCCGCTCCGGCGGCCAGATGCGGTTGATGACCACAAGAAAAAGCAGAGACGCAGCAACCGCAACGACGACGATGACGACACTTTCGGTTGAAGTCAGCATGGCGAAGTACGTTTCTTAGCGGATGCAAGATTATAGAATGTCTCGCAAAGCCCGCGAGGTCGTTGCGGTATTTGTAAGTAGCGCTGGCCTCCGGCCGGCTGTCCTGGCGGCGTCCCCGCCGCCGGCTAACGACACGATATATTCACGGAGGACGCAATCATGGAACGCAAGAACATTGCCGGCAATTCGCCGTATGAGCCGATCGTGGGATTCTCGCGCGCGGTGAAGGTTGGGCCGTTCGTTTCGGTCGCGGGGACGGTGGCGACGGGAGCGGATGGAAAGATCGTGGGTCAGGGCGACGTCTATGCGCAGGCGGTGCAGATATTCAAGAACATCGGCAGCGCGCTGGAGCAGGCAGGCGCCAGCTTTCGCGATGTGATACGCACGCGGATGTTTGTTACCGACATCAGCCAGTGGGAAAAAGTCGGCAAGGCACATGGCGAAGTCTTCCGCGACATTCGGCCGGCCGCGACCATGGTGGAAGTGACGGGATTCGTCTCGCCGGAGATGCTGGTGGAGATTGAGGTGGATGCGGTCATTTCGGCGGAGATGAAGTAGCGCCAAATCAGCGTCCCAATAACTGAATCGGCCGAGAATTTCTCAGTCGGACCACGGGCTCGCTTCATCGAACCACCAAAAGGTAATCATATGAAACCTGCCCTGCAATTGAAGAAGATTGGAATCTGGACAGCTTTCGAGAAACAACCTGCGAGCAAGCTAAAGGAAGCTGTCGCCGAATTGGAGCAACTGGGCTACGGCGCGCTGTGGTACAGCGAAGGGTTGGGCCGCGAGTCGTTGACCCAAGCGGGGCTGCTGCTATCCGCATCGTCCCGCATGGTGATTGCGACGGGGATCACGAACATCTACGGCCGAGATCCGGTCACTGCCGCGTCCGGACAGAGGACCCTGAGCGAAGCCTATCCCGACCGCTTCGTGCTCGGACTGGGCGTTAGCCACATTCCTCTGGTGGAGAGCTTGCGCGGACATGCCTACGAAAAGCCGGTCGCGAAGATGAGCGCTTATCTGGATGCGATGGACAAAGCTCCGTATAACAGCGTTGCTCCTGCGTCGATGTATCGCGTGCTGGCGGCGCTTGGTCCCAAGATGCTGGAGCTGTCAGGCAAGCGCACGAATGGCGCCCACACCTACAACGTCACGCCGGAGCACACAGCTACGGCGCGCGAGATCCTGGGCTCTGGGCCTTGGCTCTGCGTCGAACAAGCCGTGGTGCTGGAGGCGGATGCTGCGAAGGCTCGGCAGATTGCTCGAGCGTTTCTCGGCTTCTATCTCACCTTGCCGAACTATACCAATAACTTTCTCCGCTTAGGATTCACGGAAGACGACAGCAAGAACGGCGGCAGCGATCGCCTGCTCGACGCCATCATTGCCTGGGGCACGCTGGACGCGTTGAAGAAGCGGATTGAGGCGCACCTGGCTGCAGGCGCGGATCATGTTTGCATCCAGGCACTGCCGGCAGATCCCAAATCCATGCCATTGCGCGAGTGGCGAGAGTTGGCGAGCGCGCTGATCACCAAATGATGGCTGGGTTGGAATCGAGGGAACGCGCGTTACTGCGTGACTTCCAGCCCAATTCCCTGGCCATCAAAGATTCTCTGGCCGGCGGCGGGATAGGTGTGCACGACCATGCGCGTTCCGCTGGGAACGGTTTCGGGTGAATTCGCTTGTGGTGCAGTGGGCGGGCTCGTTTGCGGAGTCGCGGGAGGATTCTGTAGCGCGCTGGAATTTGGTTGCGCGGCAGGCGCAGGTGCCGGAGCTGACTGGCTCTTGATGCCGCTGACGCGCAGTCCAGCGTTGACGATCGCGTTCACCGCATTGTCTTCGCTCTGGCCGACGAGATCGGGCATGACGAACGACGCGCGCGCTTCGCTGGCGGCCAGCAGCAGGCTGATCTTGGGCTCAGAAACGTTGACGGCGTTGGCCGGCGGGCTTTGGCCGACGATCTGATAGCTGGGCGCACCGGGAATGGTTGCGGTCGCGATGCTGCCCAGCTCAAGCCCGCGTTTGCGGATGTTGATCTCGGCCGCGCGCTCGCTGCTGCCGACAAGATCGGGGATGACGACACGCTGCGGCCCCATGCTTTCAGCCACGCGAACGCTCCATCCACGGCGGACCTTCAGTCCCGGTGGCGGCGCTTGCGACATGACGCGGCCGGGCGGGACGTCGGAGCTGAAGTAGCGATCGCCTTCGTCGAGAACGAGACCGTGGTCGGCTAGCAGTCGTTCTGCTTGCGATTTCGAGAGGCCGACGACTTTGGGGATGGTCGTCTGGCGGCCATGAATGGCGAAGCGCATGGCGGTCAGCGCCGACGCCATGAAGACGACGAACAAAACCAGCCCGCGCAACAGTAATCGGAAGAAACGCCGCATGTTTAGTTCGTCGGCCTCGTCGACGTGTCGTGAATCATTCGGATTCTCGCTGCCTCAGGGGCTAAAGCCCGAATTTCAAGAGCTCGGTTTCGGCACGGCTGAAGCCGTGCCCTTTCAAACCACTAATGCGCCTCGCTGTCGCCGGGGGCACCGCCTTCGGGCTCAGGCGTATCGACCTTTTGCGCGACCGCGTTGCGCACTTCCGGCGGAGGCGCGGCGAAGTCTTCCGACTCGCGTCCCTTCAGCGCGACGCGCATGAAGTCCATCCAGATAGGCAACGCGGCCATGGCGCCGGTTTCCTTGTTGCCCAGCGTCTTCTTCTCGTCGAAGCCGACCCAGACGCCGCAGGTGATCGACGGCGAGAATCCGACAAACCACGCGTCGGTGAAATCGTTGGTTGTACCGGTCTTGCCGCCGAGCGGATGATTGAGTTTGCTGGCCTGGTAGCCGGTGCCGTGCAACACGACTTCGCGCAGCATGCTCACCATGATGCGCGCGGTCCGCGCGCTGACCACGTCGCGAACTTCGGGATAATCCTCTTCCAGCACGCGGCCATCGTAGTCGGTGACCTTGCGAATGTAGCGCGGAACCACGCGGACGCCGTCGTTGGGAAATGTGGTGAAGGCGGCGGTCTGCTCGGCGAGCGTGATATCAGCCGCGCCCAGCGCTACCGGCAGATAAGGCAGCAGCGGCGATGTGATGCCAAACTTGCGCGCGTACTCGATGACCGTCTTGATGCCGCCGACACGCTCGGTGACTTTGACTGCAGGCACGTTGCGCGACTCAGCCAGCGCGTGGCGGAAGGTGATGACACCTTCGAACTTGCCATCATAGTTGTGCGGCGCCCAGACGCCCGCGGCGCTGGGAAAGCTGATGGGTGCATCGAGGACGGTATCGTCGGGCGTCATGCCTTCGTCGATGGCCGCGGTGTAGATGTAGGGCTTGAAGGACGAGCCGACCTGGCGCAGCGCCTGGGTGGCGCGATTGAACTTCGACTGCTCCCAATCGCGACCGCCGACCATCGCTTTCACGTCACCGGTGGCGTTGTCGAGCGCCATCAGCGAGCCTTGCACGCCGGACTCCTGTTCCAGCGAAACGCGGCTGGCGGTGCCGTTCAGTTCAACGACTTTGACGTACACGAGGTCGCCGACGCTGAGGAATTGCTGCGGCGCGGTGTGCTTGGTCCACTTGATCTCTTCGGGGCCGAGACGAGCTTCGTAGTTGCCGAACTTGACGGTCGCGGCCATCGGCTCGACTTCAGTGACCAGCGCGTGAACGAAGCAGCCGGGCACGATGTCGCCGTCCCAATCGACGTGATGATACGAGGCGAGCGTGTCGCCGTTGGCGACGACGTTTAGCAGATTTCCCTTCCATCCGTGACGGCGCTCATAAACCGACAGGCCATCGCGCACCGCCTGTTGCGCGGCGTGCTGCATCTCGAGATTCAGGCCGGTGTAGACGCGCAAGCCGGCCTCGTGAACCTGCTCGGCGCCGTACTTCTTCTCCAGGTCTTGACGAATCTCTTCGACGAAATAAGGAGCGATGTCGTTGGGCTCGGCCTGCAGCTTGAGGACGAGCGGCGCGCTCTTGGCGCGTTCGGCTTCGGCAGCGGTGATCTTGCCGTCCTCCAGCATGTTGTTGATGACCAGATTGCGGCGATGCAGCGCGCGCTCAGGACTGTTGATGGGCGAATAGTAATTCGGTGCTTTGGGCAGGCCGGCGAGGACTGCTGCTTCCTCCAGCGTGAGATCCTTGGCCTTCTTGCTGAAGTAATAATTAGCCCCGGCTTCAAAGCCGTAGACGCCGTGGCCGAGATAGATCTGGTTGGCGTAGAGGCTGAAGATCTGCTCCTTGGTGAAGCGGCGCTCGATCTGGATGGAGAGCAGGACCTCCTGCATCTTGCGGCGGAAGTTGCGATCGGGCGAGAGGAACAGATTGCGCGCCAGCTGCATGGTCAGCGTGGATGCGCCCTGGGCGCGGCTCTCCAGCATCACGTCGCGCCAGGCTGCGCCGAAGACGCGCCAAACGTCGACGCCCCAGTGCCTCTCGAAATCCTTGTCCTCGGTCGAGACCAGCGCGTCGCGCAGGACTTTGGGGAAATCGTTGTAGCTGTCGATGACGCGGCGCTGCAGCGCGAACTGGCCGATGACGCGATTCTGATCGTCGTAGAGCTGGGTGATGGTGGATGGGCGATAGTGCTCGAGCTCGGTGACCTGCGGCAGGTCGGTGGAGTAGACGAAGACCATGCCGGTGGCCGCGCCGGCGATGGCTGCAATGATGATCAATAGAACGAAGAAGGCATTGCCGACGAGCTTGAGTCCGCTGCTGCGCGGGGGCGCAGTATCGGTGGCAATGGGAGGGTCTTCGACAACGCGCTTCATGAATGGCTAGGGAAAGGATAGCACTGGTGCGGCCGGATCATATGCAATTAGGGATTGGCGTTGGGGTTAACCGCGGTTTGATTCTTTCCTGATTTACAATCATCTATTTGCCAGACGTCCTTATTAACGTTAGAGGAGCGGCGGGTCTTCCACACGGGAAGGACCGCAGATCCCTCGGTCGGGCTAAAGCCCTCGGTCGGGATGACAATTGTAAAAAGGGTCGCGTGTCGGCACGGCTGAAGCCGTGCCCTGTTACAAAGCAGCGTCGAGCGAAACGCGCGGCGAAGCGAGAACCGGGAAAGCATATCCCTCGCGGGCCTGAAGGCCCGCTCGTGATGACAAGAAAGAAATAGCGACCTGGACGCGAGCCTGAAGGCTCGCTCTACCGGAGAGCAGCGGGCGAGACGCCTCACGAGACTGAAGGGCGCTTTACCGAAAAGATTCTTAGCGCGGGAAATGCAGCAAATTCATCTCGCAGAATTGGAGCACGAACTTGGCAGACACAATTTATGACGTAGCCATCATCGGCAGCGGACCTGCCGGATACACTGCGGCGTTTCGCGCCGGGCAACTGGGGCTGAAGACCGCCATGATCGAAAAGCACGAGAAGCTGGGCGGGACCTGCCTGCACGTCGGCTGCATTCCGACCAAGGCGCTGCTGTTCAACGCCGAGGTGTGGGACCACGTGAAGGAAGGCGCCGAGCTCGGCCTGGAGAACACGGCCGGCGTGACGCTGAACTGGGACTCGATCCAGAAGCGCAAGCAGGGCATCGTCGACAAGCACACCAAGGGGCTGAACTTCCTGGCGCGCAAGAACAAGGTCGACGTGGTGCGCGGCTGCGGCAAGCTGACCGGGCCTGCGCAGAACGGCATCCACACCGTCGCCATCGAAGGCGGGCAGGTGAAGGAGGTCAAGGCGAAGGCCGTGGTGCTGGCGGCGGGATCGACGGCGCGCATGCTGCCGGGATTGCAGGCCGATTCGCGGATCCTGACCAACATCGAGGTGCTGAAGCTGGACGCGATTCCCAAGTCGCTGATCGTGATCGGCTCGGGTGCCGTGGGCGTGGAGTTTGCCAGCATCTACAAGTCGTTCGGCGCGGATGTGACCATCCTGGAGATGCTGCCGCGCTACGTTCCCGTCGAGGACGAGGAAGTTTCGAAAGAGCTGATGCACGTGTATCGCAAGCGCGGCATCAACGGCTTCGTCAACGCGAAGGTCGAGAAGATCGAGAAGACCAAAGACGGCGTCGCGGTGACGTTTACCGTCGACGGCAAGGCGCAGACGATACAGGCGGAGAAGGTGCTGGTTGCGGTTGGGCGCGCGCCGGTCACCGACAACGTTGGCATCGAGAAGACGAAGATCCAGGTGGAGCGCGGATTCGTGAAGGTTGACGAATACATGCGGACGGCCGAGCCGGGGATTTACGCGATTGGCGACATCGTTGCCGGATTCCCGCAGCTGGCGCATGCGGGCGCGATGGAAGGGATCGTCGCGGTGACGCACATCGCCGGTAAGCCGACGAAGAAGATCAGCCCGCTGCGCATTCCGAATGCGACCTATTGCCATCCGGAGATCGGCAGCGTGGGGCTGACGGAAGCCAAGGCCAAGGAGCTGGGCCACGAGGTGAAGATCGGGAAGTTCCCGTTCACCGCGAACTCGCGCGCCTCGATCGTCGGGCAGCACGAGGGATTCGTCAAGATCGTGACCGACGCCAAGCACGGCGAGATCCTGGGCGTACACATCATCGGGCCGAATGCGACCGAGCTGATTGCCGAGTCGGTGGTGGCGCTGGAGCTGGAATGCACGGCGGAAGAGCTGGCGAATATCATTCACGCGCATCCGACGCTGTCGGAGGCGATGCTGGATGCGGCGAATGCGGTGTTTGGGATGGCGATCAATGCTTAGTGGCTAGTGGCTAGAGAAGGACGCCTGCAAACCCCGGGGGAACATTATCTGACTATAGTGGCATTCGACTGCGCTCGGCGTTCGCCTCGCTTCGCTCAGGATGACACAAGGACAGGCGATCCGCCACTATAGGGGTCCTTCGACTACGGTTCGGTCGCTGGCGCGACCTTACTTCGCTCAGGATGACACGGCAGACAAAAGAAAAAGCCGGAGACAAGCTCCGGCTTTTTGCTTGAGTGACGAAGGGTTATTTCATCAACTTGCGACGAATGCTGCCGAACGCTCCGACCAACCCGGTGCCCAGAAGGAGCAGAGAGGATGGCTCGGGAACGGTCTGGCCGGTGCTGCCAATGACGTCGAATGCGCCCAGAGCATTGCCGGTGCCGTTGGAATTCCACTGGCAACCGTTGCCGCTGCCGTTGGTGCAGCCACTGGTGGCATAGAGGTCAAGGCCGTTGACGCCCTGGCTGTTCTGGTTCCACGCTTCCCAAGTGGTAGAGCTGAGATTGGTGGGACCGATGACCAGGAAGTAATCCTGGCCGGCGGTCAGGCTGACACCGGTAATGCCGGTGATGCTGAGCAGGCCGCAGCAGGAGCCGAAGTTGACAGAGCTGCTAAGGCCGTTCCACTGATCGATGAGCGTGCCCGGCTCATTGCCGCTGGCTGTGTAAAGGCCAACGAAGAAGGAGTTTACACCCTCAACGTAGCCAATGCCGATGTCGATCTGGCTGACACTGCCGGTTGCGCCGGCCATGAATTCATTTGCAGCGGTAAAGCTGGTACCAATGGACCCGGTTCCGGAAACCGTCCAACCCGAGCAGCAGTTGTATACGTTGCTTCCAGTTCCGAGGTCACTGAAGAAAGTTGTTTGAGCCATCGCCGGCATGCTGACGCAGAGAGCGAGAGCCAAGAGACAGAGTGACCACGCCAATTTCCTCAAGGGTTCCTCCTCCGATTCACATCAAACATCTCGAGCTGTTCGATTACGAACCCGCGGATAGGGCAAAATGGGATGTAGGACCATCCTGCCAAGGGCTTGCGCCTAAGACGCGTAACCCAGACGCAAAGCCATCCGATCTTGATGTTGCAATCCTGATACCGCAGTAACCGTATGATAATAAATGAGGTTTCTCAATTCCGAGTGCAATCTGTTGCATTAGAGTGGCCAAAGTCTTCCCCGATTCCGTTGTTGGGAACGATGAAGGGGCATCGAGTGATGCGCCACTATAGGGGTCCTTCGACTGCGTTCGGTCGGGATGACACCGTTTGCCAGGATGACAACGTGCCCAAAAGAAAAAGCCGGAGACATGCTCCGGCTTGCCTGCGTGACGAAGGGTTATTTCATTAGCTTGCGGCGGATGCTGCCAAAGGCTCCAACCAATCCGGTGCCCAACAAGAGCAGGGAGGATGGCTCGGGAACCGTCTGGCCGCTGCTGCCGATGACGTCGAATGCGCCGATGGTCTGTGTCCCGTTCGAGGTCCAGTTGCAGTTGTTGCCGCTGCCATTCTGGCAGCCGCTGTTGGCATACAGGTCAGTGCCCGTTGCGCCCGTGCTGTTGAAGTTCCAGGCTTCGAAGGTGGTGGAGCTGAGATTGGTAGGACCGATGACCAGGAAGTAATCCTGGCCAGCGGTCAGGCTGACACCGGTAATGCCGGTGATGCTGACCAAGCCGCAGCAGGAGCCGAAGTTGGTAGAGCTGCTCAGGCCGTTCCACTGGTCGATGAGCGTGCCGGGCTCATTGCCGCTGGCGGTGTAGAGGCCAACGAAGAAGGAGTTGGTGCCCTCCACATAGCCGACGGCGACATCGATCTGGCTGACACTGCCGGTGGCGCCGGCCATGAATTCATTGGCAGCGGTATAGGTTGTGCCAAGATCCCCGGTTCCGGAAACCGCCCAACCCTCATTCGGGTTGTATACGTTGCTACCCGTCCCGAGATCACTGAAGAAAGTTGTTTGAGCCATCGCCGGCATGCTGACGCAGAGAGCGAGAGCCAGGAGACAGAGTGACCACGCCAATTTCCTCAAGGATTCCTCCTCAGCGCCCACGCGTACCGGGACGCAAAGCCATCTGCAGCTGAGTGTTGCACTCCGGATTCCGCAGCAACTAGCTGATAATAAACGAGGTTTTGCAATATCGAGTGCAATCTGTTGCATTAGAGTGGCCAAAGCTTTCCCGTTTTGGGCTTGGGAATTGGAATTCTTCGGGCCTAAAGGCACTGTATATGCAGGGCTTGCACTTGAGTGGGATCAGGAGCCGATGCTAAGCCGGAATCGATCATAGCCAGTTACGGCACGGCTAAAGTGTCCGCGTGAGAACTGTGCTGTCCCTGAAGGGACTCCGATTCTTCTCCCACTCAACCCAGCACTCCGCCTCCGGCTCCGTGCTGGGCTATGTTATTCCGTGCCTGCGGCGCTGGATTTTCGCGAATCGTATTCCACCGACGCGCTCGAAACCCAGTTCTCACGCAGACTCTAAGGCTGTGCCCTTCCCCCGCTGAAGCGGGCACGGAGTTCGAGGAGCGTCCAATAACCTTTACAATGTACGAAAGCTGCCGAATCTAACCGTTTGACTTTGAAGAACCGACCTCCAAGCCTGACGCCTCCACCATTGGACCGACTTCCGGAGTCCTTCCCGGAGGTGGAAACCAGCAAACCAAGCTCGCTGAGCCGGCGGGAAATGCTTTCGCTGCTCGCGAGGGGTGCGCTCGCCGTTCCGCTCGTCCGCAGTCCCCTGTTTGCGGCGGTCTCCAGGACGCACCGGCAGCAGTCGCAGGCGATGCCGCCGGAAGCGAGCCTGACCGATGATGAGCTGCTGGAGGAGATTGTCAGCCGGGCATTCGACTTCTTCTGGAATGAGGCGAGCCCCAGGACCGGGCTGGTGCGCGACCGGGCGTTCGCCGATGGCGGTACCGATCCGCGACGCGTGGCCAGTATCGCGGCGACCGGCTTCGGATTGGCCGCCCTTTGCATTGGGCACCGGCGCGGCTATCTGCCGCCGCATGAGATCGGCAGCCGCGTGGTGAAGACGCTGATCGCACTGCGCGACCACGTCGATCAGGTCAACGGCTTCTTCTTTCACTTTCTCGACATCGACACGTGCAAGCGGGTGCGGTTCTCGGAAGTGTCGCCGATCGATACTACGATCCTGCTGTGCGGGGCGCTGATGGCGCGCGAGTACTTCCGCGACGCGCAGATCTCACAACTGGTCAACTCGATTTACCGGAGGGTGAACTGGCAATGGATGATGAATGGCGGCACGACCTTCGCCATGGGATGGACGCCGGAGTACAAGTTCATCGGCGCGCGCTGGGACGTCTATTGCGAGCTGATGATGATGTACCTGCTGGCGATTGCGGCGCCGGCGAACAGCATTCCCGCGTCGTCGTGGAATGCGTTCTCGCGGCCGATGATGGAGTTCGAGGGCTACAACTACATCAGCGGGCCCGATCCGTTGTTCGTGCATCAGTACTCGCACGCGTGGTTCGACTTCCGCAATGTGCGCGACGCCTACGCGAATTATTTCGACAACTCGGCGACCGCGACCTATGCCCACAAGCAGTTCTGCCTGTCGATCCGCTGGCGCTTTCCCGATTACGACGACAACACGTGGGGCATTACGGCGTCGGATTCGCGGCTGGGCTACCAGGCGTGGGGAGGGCCTCCTGAGATCGGATATATCGACGGGACGGTAGTGCCGTGCGCGGCGGGAGGGTCGCTACCGTTTATGCCCAAGGAGACGATCGCGGTGCTGGCGAATCTCTACAGCAAGTTTGGCCAGCGAGCGTGGAAGAAGTATGGCTTTGTCGATGCGTTCAATCCGCGGACGACGTGGACCGATCTGGATGTGCTGGGGATCGATCAGGGGATCACGATGCTGATGGTGGAGAACTATCGCACGGCGTTCATCTGGGATACGTTCATGCGCGGACGGGAAGCTCAGCGAGCGATGAAGATGGTGGGCTTCCAGCCGACGAAAACCCCCACGCAAGCAAACCCAGCTTGAGTGGGGCACCCGCGGCGAGTGCGGGAAGCCCAGGTTAGCCCAAAAGATGGGCGAACCTGGGGCACCGGCCGGAGCTTTCGGCACCTATCCTTCTGACTCCCACACATTCGAAACCCGCGAATGTGGGGGGCACCCACTCTGACACCCACACTGGTGATCGGCGCTAGCGCGCCGTTCCCAAGAAGACGTTCAGGACCGGATTATTGCCAGTCGGGAGCAAGACGAACTTGCTCTGGAACTGGTTCGATCCGGTTGGCGCTACGACATAGAGGACGCCAACCGTCTGACCGTTATTCTGTACCACGCCGCGGCCGCTGCCGCTGCTGTCCAAACTGTAGGTGTAGGTGAGGTTGGTTGGTCCTCCCGGCCCGCCCGGAGCGCTGATGTACTGCGTGCCCTTGATGTTGCCGTTCCCGTCCGCGTTCAGCGAGGTGACGGAATCGGTGGCTGCAGCAATCGCGGGTGAGATGGTTCCTCCCCAATATCCGCCACCGACGGCCGCGTTGCCAAAGTCGGCGCCGGTCTGCGCTTCGATGCTGCCTGAGGTATTTCCCGCGTCCGTACCCACGACAAATCCCGGGTCATTGCCGCCAAGGTAGAAGACGGGAGCATTCGCCCATACCCCGGTGAAGTTCTGCAGGGTGACGCGGCCAGTGCTCTTATCGACACAGTATTGACCAGTGATCGACTGCGGCTTCTGGTTGGGCCCGCTGCCGGCCTGGTTTTCGTCATAGGTGAAGGTGGCAGTGTCGAACTGCCCGCTCTGGCAGGTGTGGGAACTGTTGCCCTGTCCGACGAACAGTCCCGTGGTGACATCGGAGCTGCCGCTGGTGTCCTGGGCCTGAAGCTCGACCACGTTGGGCGTCGTCAGATTGGCGTTATTGAAGCCGGTGACGCCGACAATCTGACGCTGGAGGGACCATAGGGTCAGGTTGGCATTATTGGTCCCGCCGACGGGATCGGTCGAGAGGATCTCCAGGTAGTTCTCGTCGACGACGTAGTACGTATAGGTGTAGATGGAATTTTGCTTGTCAAAGCTCATGTTGGCAAAACAGCCGCGTCCGAAGGAGTCAATATTCCCCGACAAGGTGCCACCGAACGTATGCTGCGTGGGCGTGCCACCATCGTCGACATCGAGGGCGGGTCCGTTGAAGTCGCCCTGGTTGTCTTCCACGACAATCTGGCCCGCAGCCACATAGCGGTTACCGCTGGGGTCAGCGCCATGCATGCCGAGAGCGAAGTTGGCCTCGAGCTTGTCGACGCCAACATTGGGGGTCTGCACCCTGATGGATCCGGAGCCGCGGGTCGCGGGATCGGTATTGTCCTGAATCAGGTTGCCGCTGCCATCCAGACGAATGGCGATGGTGAAGTTATAGGCGCCGGCGCTGGTAACGAGAGTCAACGTGCCCGTTCCAGTTCCGCTGGCTCCGATGGAGTAGGTTGAGCTGGGTGCAGGCATGATGGTCTGCTGCTGCGGGCCCTTGAAACCCTGGCAATCGCCAATGGGCTCGCCGGTTCCATTGTTCAGGTCAATTTCGCCGGCGGTGATGTTGCCCTGGCCGTCTGCAGTGAAGGCTCCAATCATGAGGACGGGCTTGCCATTGTTATATCCGGTGAAATCGAAGATGTAGTTGCCATTCAGCGCACCGTTGCTGATGCCCGCGATAGAGATGCTGAAGGCTGACGTGGTTACGGCCGGAGGAGTTTCCGAATCCGTGACCTGAACGGTGAAGGGGTAGGTGCCTGCCGCGGTGGGCGTGCCGCTCACGGCACAGGTGGTTTGCCGAGTGCTGATGCAGGAGGCCGAGAGCGTGATTCCTGGAGGCAAAGCGCCGCCGGAGCCGTTGTCACAGGAGCCGTTGGCTTCCTTCACGCACCAGGAATAGGGCGAGGTGCCGCCGGCAACCGTCATCTGCTGAGTTCCGTAAGGAATGTAGATTTCGCCGGAGGGCAGTGAAGCGGTGGTCACGCCGAAGATGGAGAGGGTGATCAGGGCGGTGCCGACCGAGGGTGGCGTCTCAGAGTCCGTGGCTTGTACGGTGAATTGCGCCGGAGCCTGTGCCGTGGTCGGAGTTCCGGAGATCACGCCGGTGGTGGAGTTCATGGTCAACCCGGCAGGCAGTGCGCCGCCGGAGCCGTTGTCACAGGTGCCGTTGTTGGGCTCAACTATGCACCAGGTATAAGGAGCGATTCCACCCGTGGCACTGAAGCTTGCGGAATAAGGCGTGCCGGGCGTACCGGCGGGCAACATCAAGGTGTTGGCAAAGCAGGAATTGCACGTGACGTCGATAGCTCCGCCGACGGTCAGGGTGGTGAGCTGGCTGGCAGTGTCGTTCTTCGAGTCCGTAACCTGCACGGTGAATTTAAAGACTCCGGGAGTGGTGGGCGTTCCGCCGAGCACCGCGGTCGTGCCGTCAAAGGTGAGACCCGGCGGCAGAGTTCCGGAGGTGATGGCCCAGGTGTAGGTGCCTGAACCGCCCGAAGCCTGAACAATAAAGGTGTAAGGGACGTTGACCGTGGCCTGCGGCAGGACCGTGGAGGTGATGCCCAGCGGCTGGGTAGGAGTTTTGCTGCCACCCCCGCCTCCGCCGCAAGCTGCCAGAAACACGCTGATTAGGAATGCCAAAGATAACGCAAGAATCCTCGATGACCGCATCGGTATCTCCTCGTGAATGTGGAAGCAGTGTGCTCTGGCCAAGGCCAATCGCTGGGAAACAGTAATCTCTTCGCGGCGAGTTCTATAGGCCTGCTGGTGCGCGCTGCGGTGCTGCTCAAACTGGCAGGGCGCGGCCTATCGCCGTATCCGAGTTGGGCAACATCTTACTCCGAAGCGGCGATTCCAGGCGAGTGGAAATTGGGGATTGGACTGGATCGGGAGGGGTAGGGGACCGATCTGGGAGCGGGTTCCGATTTCGACATCACTGACGGGAGATTGTGGAATGTGAAAGGATAACAGTCATGAAGTCCCGCAGGCGTAGGCTTATTGTCTCCAAGGTTGAATACGGTGCACCCGTGGCCGCTCGCTGTTCAGTCTGCCATAGCCCGATTGAGGTTGAGTTGGGCGACAAAGAACCGCTGAGCGCGGCCCATCAAAAATTAGCCGAGAAGTTCGACTCCCACATCTGCGATGAAGCTTCCAGCCGCTCGGCCCAGCGAGTTGTCCCCGAGCCGACGGGGGCCAAGTAGGGCTCTTGGGATAGTAGGCGAACCTGGGGCACCGGCTTCTTCGGGATTGTTCCGTTCTTATCCCATCAGTCCACGATGAACAACTTCGCGCCGTGCACCGTCGAGGAACGGTGCGCCTCGGCGTTATCGGCAACCTGATAGCTCATGCCGGGCGTGAGCGTGAACCTGCGGCCGTCCCTTAATTCCGTATCGAGTTGACCCTCGACGCACAACAGCACATGGCCCTTGCTGCACCAGTGATCGGCGAGATAGCCGGGCGTGTACTCCACCATCCGAACGCGAAGCTCTCCGAAGTTGCGAGTTCGCCAATAGGCTGCGCCTGTCTCACCTTTGTGTTCGGTGCGCTCAACCTGAGTCCAGTCGGTGAGCACGAATGGGATGCCGGATATTTGCACAAGAAGACTCCTGAAGAGGACATGATAACCAGATGGTGGTTAGCGCAGGACGGCGATCAGGGGTTTCTGCTTCTCGACGACTTCGCCGATCTCGACTGCGTCGACGCAGGCGTTGCGCAGTTTGGTGAGCAGGCGAGCGGCATCGGCTTCGGCGACGGAGATCAGCAGGCCGCCGGCGGTTTGCGGATCATAAAGAAGAGTGAGCAGATCGGAAGGAATGCCGTCTTCCGCTTCGACGCAGCTTTCGGCGAACTGACGGTTGGCCTTCAGACCTCCGGGAACGTAGCCGTGTTGAACACACTCGAGCGCGCCGGGCAGCAGCGGCACTTGCGAGGCGCGAATCCGCAGGCTGACGCCGGAGCCTTTGGCCATCTCGCGCGCGTGGCCGATGAGGCCGAAGCCGGTCACGTCGGTCATGCTGTGCACGGCGAATCCGCCGGCGGTGACGACCTCGGCGGCGGCCTTGTTCAGCGTGGTCATGGAGTGCACGGCGGCCCGAATCCAGGTGAAGTCGGCGTCGCCGCGCTTGATGGCAGTTGAGATGACGCCGGTGCCGATGGCTTTGGTGAAGATCAGCCGGTCGCCAGCCTGGGCGGCGCTGTTGGCGAGAATCTTCTGCGGATGAATCGTGCCGGTGACGGAGTAGCCGAGCTTCATCTCGTCATCGCGAATGCTGTGCCCGCCGATGATGGTGCAGCCGGCCTCGACCATCTTCGAGAGGCCGCCGGCGAGCATTTCCTCCAGCACTTTGGGATCGCCCTTGTCGGGAAAGCAGACGAGGGTGAGCGCGCTGATGGGCCGGCCGCCCATGGCGTAGATGTCGCTAAGCGAGTTGGTGGCGGCGATCTGGCCGAAGACGAATGGGTCGTCGACTATTGGAGTGAAGAAGTCGACGGTCTGCACCAGCGCGAGCTCGGGCGTGAGTTGATACACGCCGGCGTCGTCGGCGGTATCGAAGCCGACCAGGACGTTGGGGTCATGTTGCCGGGCTAATTTCCCAAGCACCGAGTCCAGCACCGCCGGACTTAGCTTGCTGGCTCAACCGGCAGCTTTGACCATCTCCGTCAGACGGGTTGTCTTGACTTCGGACATGTGAGTTCATTCTAGAGCAGATTGGAAAACCGGGGTTGGACGGGAGAAGCAAGAAAACGCAGTTCTCACAACACTCCCGTCCCGCAAGGCGGGACGGGAGCGTCGCAACTCGAAACTGCCTTTCTCACTTTCTTCCTGCCGCTTCGACTGAGTTCGTGGGATCGGCGCCTTCCCAGGTCTGATCCGAGGTAGGACCGTAGACCGACATTACCGGCTTGTTGAGCAGCCGCAGATAAACCGTGAGCTGCGTGCGGTGATGACAGGTGTGCAGCACGCGCCGCCAGAAGACCCAGATGCGCTGGCGGGTGAGGCCGAAGAACGGGACGTCGGCCATCCACCATTCGGTGGATTGCGCGGCGAAGAAGGTGAGGCGCGGACGCGCGAGCTCTTCCATACGGCGAATGCTGGCGGCGAGCGACGGCGTCTTGGGAAGCACGTCGGCGGGCGGCGGCTCGGGCGTGCCGACGAACTCGCCAAAGAAGCGGCGCTCGGAGAGAAGCTGGTGTTTGAGGATGTCGGCGACGGTGGACGACTTGGGATGCGGCCGGTAGCTGAGATCGTCCTCGGCGAAGCCGCGCCAGACGTCGATGACCTTGTTGGTCTCGCCGGCGTAGGTGTCGAGCAGATGTTGGAAGAGCGGATTGGCGGCGCGCGGAATGTCGGCGTCAGGGATGGCGATGAAATCGTAGTGCATTTTAGTTTCCAGTTTCGAGTTTCCAGTTTCGAGTTGGAGGGTGGCGAGCACCGCCTGGTACTCGAAACTTGAAACACGAAACTTGAAGCTCGTTCTCGATTCCCACATTGTGGGATGTGCCACGCGGTGGGAGTCGTACTTACGGAACACTGAACACGGCGCCTTCGGGGACGGAGGTGTTGTTCTGCCGGCCCTGATACATATAGGTCACGTTCAACGTTTTGCTGACGCCGTAAGCGGGATCGCCTAAGTTCTGCGGTGTGGCCCTCACCGAAATGCGATTGTTGCGCACGAAGCCCTGCAGGCGGTTGGTGACGTCCTGCGTCTGGCGGCCGGCGCCCCACGTGGCGGAAACGATGCGCAAGCCGTAGTTGTTGCCGGGCTGATTGCCACCCCATCCAGGCTGATTGTTCCACCAGGACGGTGGCCTGCCACCCCAGCTGGGAGCCGGCGCGCCGCTGAACATCGCAGTGTTGAGAATGGCGCCATCCTTATAGTGAAAGTCGCGGACCTTGCCGGCGGAGTCGCGGGCGACGATGCGCAGCGTCTTGTTCATGCCGGGAGCGGGATTGGCACCCATGGTGTTGCTGTTGATCTGGAAGTTGGGGCCATTCACGCGGCTGCGCAGCGTGCTGGTGACGTCCTGACGCTGGTTGCCGGCGCCGTAGTCGGCGCTCTGGATCCACCAGGTCTGCTGGGCAGCGGCGGGAAGAGCGCAGAGTACCAAGATGATCGCGAAGCTGTGTTTCATTGGAAGTCTCACGTTGTGGGATGCGCGGTAGTGTACTACAGGAGTGACGCCGGCTGAAGCCGGCTCGGATTTTATAAGGGCGGCGGACCCCAGCGCTTCCGCGCTGGGCTAATTACTTTCATCCTTCTAGTTGGCCCAGGTTAGCCCAAAGGATGGGCGAACCTGGGGCACCGGATCCAATTTGGCTCGCACGAACCCAGGTCTCGAACGGCGCGAGACCTGGGGCACCCGCGGGTGAAGAGATCAACATTCTTTACTTAAACATTCTTCACTCCATGATCAGTGGGTGAAGAGGTCGATGCGGGCATCGGGTTGGGACATCAGGACGACGAACTTGGTCGGCGAGATCATGTAGACGATCGCCGGCGCGTTGTCGCCCTGGGGGTTCAGCCGTGCCTCGGCCGTTGCTGGCGATGTTGTAGGTGACGTTAGTGCCCAAGCTCTGATCCAGGCCGCCGGAGCCGCTGGAATCGCCGCTAACGATGAGCGTACCGGTGCCATAGGCGAAGGCATCGACATCGCCGTTGAGCGTGGGGACGATGGCCATGTTGGAAGTGACCGCGCCATCGTAGGCATTGAGCGTGGAGACCACGGGCATGCCTTCCGCGTCGGGCCACAAGGTGAGAAAGCCCATGGGGCCGTTCTGCGGGACGACGGTGGCGTTGAAGACATAGGCCTGCGCGGCCGGGACATTACAAGTGCTGCCGAGAACGTTGATCGGGATCATGCCACTGAAGGCACCGCTGCGGGGCGGGCGCGTGTCGAGGACGCGGCAGGGCGTTATGGGATAGAGCGAGAGTCCGCTGGGTATCTCGTCGTGGAAGTCGCCGAGGCCGGAAGCGAAGTAGCCGTTGATGTCGATGATGACGTCGGTGGCGTCGGTAGCGTAGACGCTGACAGCACCGCTGGTGCCGGCGGGCACGATGGCCGCGTTGGCGACCACGGTTCCGGTGGGCGCGTTGAGAGTGGAGACCACCGGCATCTGCGATTCGCCGGTAGGCCAGACGGTGAGAAAGTCGAGCGTTTTCTTGGGGACAACGGTGAAGTTCAGCGAGTAGGCCTGGGCGGTGTCAGGAATGTTGCAGGCGCTGGCCAGGATGGGGAAGATGCGCTGTTGATTCTTTGTCATTGAGGGAGCGCCGAGCGGGCCGCTCGCACCGCGTGTGTCGGCAACACGGCAAGGCGTGAGCGGGAAGAAGCCCTGGGTGGATGCGGTGGCGGGCGCGAAGTAGCCATCGATGTCGAGGATGACGTCGGTGGGGTTGGTGACGTAGACGCTGACCGCGCGATTGGTGCCGGCGGGGATGATGGCGGCATTGGCTTTGACGCGGCCGTCATAGGAATTCAAAGTGGAGACGACAGGCAGCGGCTGACCGGTAGGCCAGGCGGTGAGGAAGTTCAGCGGGCCGCGCGGGACTACGGTGACGTTGAGCGAATACGCCGCAGCGATGCTGGGAATGTTGCAAGCGCCCTGCGGGATGGCGAAGCTGCGCGTGGTGTTGGCGCCCATCACCGGTCCGCCAAAGGGGCCGGTGGGCTGACGCGTGTCGGCGACGCGGCACGGCGGCACGCTGACGAACTGCAGCGCAGTTTGCGCATGCAGCGAAATGGAAAGGGTGAGGAGAACGAAGATGAGGAACAACCACGGGGGCCTGCTGCCAGATGACATGGATTGCGCTCCTTAAGCTGGCGGCGCAACGGGGCATGCGTCCGTTAGAGCCGCGACAGGATGGCCGGGGGAGCGACAGCTTATGCCGTCGGGTGAGGCGAGCATGAAGGCGACTCGCCGCTCGCACCGGCCACGTTCAGCAACATTGTTGAGCGCGGGGAGAGCGAATCGCCAGACGTGGGTTCACAAGGAATTGTGATGAGGTTCGGGAATGGAGAGCTGTGCCGGATTGGGACGGAGTCGTTGTCGGTTGTCAGTGATGCGAGTCGACGCATGTGGGGGACTTGGGCAAGCTATAGGGGTCCTTCGACTGCGCTCGGCATTCGCCTCGCTCCGCTCAGGATGACAGCTTCAGGAAGCGACGCTTGGCGCACCTGGCACCTTCGCTCTTTCGCGGGCCATGATGGTGCCAGAAACGTGCCGTGTCGGGCGTCACCGACAATGGCATGGGTTTCGCGGATACTGCAGTCACCCCTTCCTGGGCTGCAGACGGTTTGCAGCCCACCTGCCACTGATTCGAATCTGGCCGAGCATCGTTCGCATTCCAGGTGGTGCCGCATGAAAGCCATGATGGACAGGCCGCATGTCGTCCGGATGGACGACAGGATCGCAGACGAATCAACCTTGGAGCCGGCGCGCCGCTCTCCTCACGAAAGAGTGACCGCACATCTGAACCCGCTGCTGCCGACTCTGTGCGTTGTCCTTGCCGTGATGTGGTTTTTCTTTGGACGGCATTGAAGACCGGTTGTCGGTTGTCAGTTGCCGGTAGGAAGCAACTCCCTGCGGGTGGGTTGCGCTCGACGTTGAAGTGCCGGTGGCTGGTTTCTCATGAAAGTTTGATGGTGACATCTCCTCGCTGAATCCGTCTGTTGGGAAAGCTGTTGCGGGCCCAAGTGCCCAAATTTGCGCAGATGCTTAACTGTGGGCGGACACCCGCCTTATTCGCTCGTGAAGGGCCTGGTTTTTGTTTTTACGTAGATAGCATGGCTGGGCCGATGGTAAGCTAGTTGCACCTTATCAAGGCAAGAACTCCGCTCCCATAGCCTTGCGGCGGAGACTTGGCTCCTTGTAGACTTACGGCAAAGACTTCGCTCCCTTAGACCGCTCCCGACATTCCAGGTGCTCTATGAAAGCTACGCTGACTGAGCGCGTGCGCCTCGGAGCCTTCGAAGTCGATCTTCGAGCGGGCGAGTTGCGAGACGGTGAGCACACTGTCCGCCTGCAAGAACAACCCTTCCAAATCCTATCAATGCTGATCGCGCGTGGCGGCGAGGTCGTCACCCGCGAAGAAATCCGCAACAAGTTGTGGCCGAACGATACCGTGGTGGAGTTCGATCACAGCATCAATGCCGCGATCAAGAAGCTCCGGCGGGAGCTGGGCGATACAGCGGAGGCGCCGAAGTATGTCGAGACAGTGGCGCGGCGCGGCTACCGACTGCTGGTTCCGGTGGAAGCGGTTCCAACCGAAATTAAACCGGCGTGGGTGTGGAAGTCGGAGAATCCCGACCCAGCGACGGTCAGGCTGGAACGAGGCACGCCGACGGAGCCGCTCCATCAGCGGCGCGCGGCAGATCGCGAACGGGCCGCGATCTCCGGTGGCAGCCTGATCGGCAAGAAGGTCTCGCACTATCGCGTGCTGAGCGTTCTTGGCGGCGGCGGCATGGGCATGGTGTACAAAGCCGAGGACCTGAAGCTGGGCCGCCAGGTCGCGCTGAAGTTCCTGCCCGAGGATCTGGCCTGGGACTCGCGTGCGCTACAACGCTTCGAGCGGGAGGCACGAGCGGCGTCCTCGCTCGACCATCCCAATATCTGCACGATCTATGAAGTGGAAGAACACGAGGAGCAGCCGTTCATCGTGATGCAGCTGTTGCAGGGCGAGACGCTGCGCGATCGACTGAGCGCGCTGGCCGCCAGCCGCTCCAGGCTCAAGCCCGAGACGATGCTGGAAATCGCCACGCAGATTTGTGAGGGACTGCAAGCCGCGCACAAGAAAGGCATCATTCATCGCGACATTAAGCCGGCGAACATCTTCGTGAGCAGTGCGGTAGCTGACGGATCGACCTGCGGGTGCGAAGTGAACTCGGTAAAGATTCTGGACTTCGGTCTGGCGAAACTGGTTAACGATAGCAAAGAGGCAGGAAGCGACGTTTGGCAGCTGGAGCCAGGTGGCGCGGGAGCGGCGCTGCAGCCTGGCAGGCCGGTGCCCGCCGATGCCACTCTGACGCGGCTGGGCAGTGCGATGGGGACGGCCGGATATATGTCGCCAGAGCAAGTGCGCGGGGAAAAGCTGGACGCACGCAGCGACATTTTTTCCTTCGGGCTGGTGCTGTACGAGATGGCAAGCGGACAGCGCGCCTTCAGCGGTGAGAGCGCGGCGGAGGTGCAGGAGGCGATCGTGAATCGCGCGCCGATTGTCGTGGGCGAGTTGAATGCCGAAGTTCCGCGTGGGCTGGAGCAGGTGATCAGCAAAGCATTGGAGAAGGACCGGGAGAAGCGCTACCAGAGCGCGGTAGAGATGGGCTGCGATTTGCAGCGGGTAAAGAGCGAGCTGAATTCGAGGGGTGCCAAGGCAGGCAGGCGATGGGCGCTGTGGGCGGCAGCAGTGGCCGTCGTCCTGGTACTGGCGACAGGCTTGTTGGCGGCGAGATTTGCGTGGCAGCGCGCGGAAGCTGCGCCGGCGCTGAAGGAGCAGCAGATCACGGCGAATCCGGTGGAAGATCCGGTGATCGGAGCGGCGATTTCGCCCAACGGCAAGTACCTGGCGTACCAGGACCAGACGGGATTGTATTTGCACGCTATGGAGTCCGGGGAAACGCGTCCTATCACGGTGCCGGCTGAGGTGCGCAACCGGATCTTTTATCTGTCGTGGTTTCCAGGAGGCGGAGCCTTGCTGGCGGATGTGGAAGGTGATAATGCCAGCTTCGACACCTGGATCATCCCCATTGTTGGAGAGTCGGAACCGCGGTTGCAGCCGGTCATGGCGGGGTCGGAAGCACGATTGCTGTACCGGCGGGCGGCGGCGGGTGGAATCTCGCCGGACGGCCGGAGGATCGCCTTCACCACGGGAGAGTTTGGCCGGCAATGGAAGGCAATCTGGGTAGGTGGAATCAATGGCGAAGCACCGCGGAAGCTGGTTACGGCGGGAGAGCAGGAAGACGTGTTCAACCCGGTCTGGTCGCCCGACGGACGCTGGGTCGCGTACAGCAAGATGCAGAAGACGGCAGAGGGCTCGTGGAGTTCGAGCATCGAGATTCTTCCGGCTGCGGGGGGAGCGGCGAAGACGATGGTGAGCGAATCGAGCTTTCCGGCGAAGGACAAGCTCAGTCTCGCGGTAGGCCCGTGGTTAGTCGGAGCGTGGTCTCCAGATTGGCGTCTGCTGTTCACCGTCGCGCAAGCCTCGGGATCGCAGTCGGCCCAAACCAGGTACAGCCTCTGGGCTGTCCGGGTACAGTCGGGCGCAAGCAGTTCTGACACGCCACGGCAGGTAAGCGAATGGAGCACCTCAACGCCAAGAAATGTTACCGTCACAGCGGACGGAAAGCGCGTGACGATGTTGCGGGAACGACAGTGGCTGGATGCGTATCTGGGCGAACTGGCTGGGGATGGCACGAGCATGGAGTCGCCACAGCGTTTCACCCTCGACGACCGCGGGAGCAGCACCAGCGGCTGGACGCACGATGGTCAAGCCGTTCTCTTCGATTCACCACGCAACGGGAAACGAGAGATCTTTAGACAGTCAGTGAATGGGAACGTTGCGGAGAGGATGGCCGGCGGCTCCGGAGATGTCGATGGCGGAGTGCTGAGTCCGGATGGAGTGTGGCTGCTGTACTGGGCATCGGCCGCGGGCGAAGCGCCGGATGGGAAGGCTCGACTGATGCGCCAGCAGGTTGACGGCGGAGCGGCAGAGATGGTGCTGGAGACGGCTACACAAGACTATCGCCACAAGTTGTCATGCGCTTCCAACCCACATGCCATGGTTCCCTGTGTGATGAGTCTGAGTGAGGGAAGCGATCTGGTGTTCTACGCCGTGGACCCGCTGCGGGGAAAAGGGGATCGGCTGGGCAAGATTGACGTTTTTGGCGCATACGAGGGTTGGGGTTTGTCGCCCGATGGATCGAGCGTGGCGCTGGTTGATGCTGATAAGTACGACGGCCGAATCGAGGTCTTAAACCTCGCAGAGGGCAGCTGGCACGAGATTACGGTAGAGCCGGGCGGAGAACATCTGCAGTCGATTGCCTGGGCCGCCGACGGGAAAAGCTTTTACGCGACGCCGCATTCACCGTATCTCTATAACATCCTTCACATCACGCTAACCGGTAAGGCACAGAAGTTGCTGGACAACGGGCGTCCGCAATGGATGGTGTCTCCGCTCCCGTCTCCCGACGGTAAATACCTGGTCTTCGACGCGCAGACGTGGGACAGCAATGTGTGGATGATGGATAACTTTTGAGGGGTTGCCCTTGTCGGTGGGCAAGAAGCGGAGGCTCTGTCAGTCATGGAATTTCGGCAAAGCAGATCGCTCGTCGGGCTGAAGCCGGCGGGATCGCGGTCGTCCTGCTCGAGTTCGAAGCTAATTGCTAATCGCTAGTTGCTGATGCCCAGCCACTCGCCGAGCTTGGCGACGGGGCAGCGTACGCCGACGAAGAATTGGCCGAAGGCGGCGTATTCGGCGCTGACCTGGTCAAAGCGCATCTCGTAAATCAGCTTCTTGAAGACCAGCGGCTCGGGCGCGAACAGGTCGACGCCCCACTCCCAATCGTCGAAGCCGATGGAGCCGGTGATGATCTGCTGCACCTTGCCGGCGTAGCGGCGGCCGACCATGCCGTGCTCTTCCATCTGTCGCTGGCGCTCTTCGATAGGCAGCGTGTACCAGTTGAGCTGCTCGCCGCGCTTGCGATCCATCGGATAAAAACACAGATACTTGCTGTCGGGAATTTTGGGATAGAGGCGCGGGCGCATCGCCTGGCGCTGGCGCTCCATCGTCTGTTCAATTTCTTTGTTCCATTCTTCGGAGTGCGGCGTCACGCCGCGCTCAGTGAGCTGGCGGTAGAGCTTCACGCTGGAGTCGTACAGGCCGAGTTCGATGACGGAGAGATACGAATGCATGGGCTCGAGATATTCCTGTAGCGCGGTGCGATTCAGCTGCAGTTCCGCGGCGTTGAGTTCTTCGAACGAATCGCGAAAGTGCAGTAGCAGCAGATCGCCCTTATGGCCGAGCAGCGAGTAGACCGCGCTCTGGCCGGCGTCTTCCGGCTTGGACAGCACGGCGGCGGCTTCGCGCGCAATCTCCTGCTGGCGCAATGGGCTGAGCTTGCGCCACTCCGGCCAGCGGAAACGAAACATCTGGTGCAGGACGCTGAGGCCCTCGATGGTGAGCGGGACGGCGTGAAGGTCGGTGGAGACGGTTTGCAGTGCGGCGTCACTGGAAGGCATTCGCACTCACCCAAATGATACGGATCTGTCGCATCATTGTAGTCCGGCGGGACGCAGAGGGGCGAACTCCATGAACTTCCGCACGGTGACGATGGCAGTGCCTTCGTAGGACCCGAGTTGCAGCAAGTGACGGTCGCCGGTGACGACAAAATCAGCATTGCCGGCGACGGCACATTCCACAACCCGGTTGTCGTCTGGGTCACTTCTGATGACATTCAAAACAAAAGCGGGCTCGACCAGCTCAGCAATGCTTTTCAGCTTGCGGCGAATCAGCGCAGCATCTTCCAACTTCACCTCGAATTTTCCGCGCAGTTTTTCGTCGAGTTCGTCCAACAGCACCGGAGAAGTCAGGAGCGTGAAGGTTCGCTGCAATGCGAGGTCGAGAAACAGCCCAGGCAGTCCGCCAAACATGAAATGCCGAAACATAGATGTTCGTATCCGCGACGACGCGGATCATCCGGTTTTGCGTTGCCGCCTTTCCCGGCGGAAGTTATCCGACAGACGCTCAACGTCGGCTTCCGATCGTACTCCGAGAGCCCGCCCGGTGCGGTGGGTACGGCGTAGGAGCGCATCCCATTCCGCATTCGTCGTCAGGTAACGCCGCAGAGCTTCGCGAAGGAGCTCGCTCATACTTCTGTGTTCGCGGCGAGCGCGCGCTTCTGCCTCAAGCAAGAGCTCTGGAGAGAGGGTGACCGAAACTGCCTTGGTGCCGCGCATAGCCACAGTGTAAAGGAGCATTAGGGATTGTCCAAACGACGTTTTGACGTGGCCACGGGCTCGAATTGACGAAGCGGGAATTTGATTCGCCGTCCGTTATAATCGGCTCTCGTCATTTACGGGAGCCACCCCATGCCACGCGGCATCATGCCTCGAAGGCCATCGCGCAGCGGACGGCAGGACAAAGTTTCGGCTGTCTCCCGCTCAAGCAAAAGACGCTTGAGTGGGGCACCCGGACCGGCTCTAGCCAAGGGAGGGCTAGAACGGGGCACACCAGCGAAGCGGTCGCCCGCGCCGAAGGCACCCGCGAAAATCAAGTCCGGCGCGAAGGCCGTTAGGCCTGCGACCAAATCCTCCGGTAAGCCGGCGAAGGGCTACAACCCGGTCGCGCCGGAGCGGGTTGACGAAATCCTGAAGCGGCTGGATGATCGTTATCCCAACGCGACCTGCGCCCTGCATCACAGCAGCGCCTGGGAGTTGCTGGTGGCGACGATCCTTTCCGCGCAGTGCACCGACGTGCGCGTCAACATGGTCACGCCCGTCCTGTTCCAAAAATATCCGACACCCGAGGCCTTTGCTGCACTTCAGCCGGAAGATCTGCAAGACGACATCCGCTCGACTGGATTTTTCCGCAACAAGGCGAAGTCGCTGGTAGGAGCGGCACGCAAAGTGATCAGCGATTTCGGCGGTGAGGTGCCGCGCACGATGGAGGAGCTGCTCACCATACCCGGGGTGGCGCGCAAAACGGCCAACGTGGTGCTCGGCACGTGGTACAAGATCGCCGATGGCGTTGTGGTCGACACGCACGTGCAACGCATCTCGCGGCGTCTGGAGCTGACGAAGAACTCCGATCCGGGGAAGATTGAACAGGACCTGATGAAGGTCATCCCGCGCGGGCGGTGGATTCTGTTCTCGCACCTGATCATCTTCCACGGTCGCGCGCTATGCCTGGCGCGTAGTCCCAAGTGCGCCGATTGTCCGCTGGAGAATATCTGCCACGCCGGCGACAAGACGTGGAGCACAGTGGACATGCACAAGAACGCCAAGCTGTGAGGGTTGGCTTGCGTCCTACTGCGTCTTGAAGGGCGCGAAATGGCCGTACTTGTCCAGATCCAGACGCAGGTTGCATTGCCCGGGCGCGACATGCTCGAAAGCCACGCCTAAGTCAGGCTCGGCGTTAGGCAGCTCGCCGGAATCCATCGGCACGCGTATCAGATCGTTCTTCTCATCGTAAGCGCCGGTCATGTCCGTGCTTTTGGAGACAACCAGCGTCCACTGCCTGGAACTCGGAATGATGAAGAGCGTGTAGGCGCCGATGGCGAGGTTGCGGGAGCCGACTTGGACAGCGGTGTTGGCGAAGAGCGTCATCGGCTTGCCGCCCGGCGCCCAGACTTTGCCGAAGGGAACCTGCGTCGCGACCCCCTTCTTCAGGTTGACAACAACACGCTGGTATTGGATGACCAGCTGTTTTTCGTCATCAAAGTTGCAGGTTGCCGTGCCGGTAGCAGAGGAGCTTTCCTGGGCCAAAGCGGCGCAGCCCAGGAAAATGAATGCGAAAATGATGGCGCATGAAGTGACGCGGTGCATAACCGAGCCTCCAAAAGCGACAGTTTAGTAGTTCGTGGGATTCCGGTCTGTGATATTAAACCGGGGAAATGCGAAATGGCCATGTTTTGTTACCCGTACCCGCCAGGGCATTTCTTGAATATTGCTGAAATTGCTACCATTTAACAGGTAGCCGATGAAACTGCCGCGGCGATTTTCGCATCTTTCCAACCGTACTCTCGGCCAGAAGCGCAATCCTCAACGTTGGTAAGACGGAAACGACCGCCGGCGCGGCCACACGGTTACTGCGTAAGCTCATGACGGAAGGCCAGAAAAATATCACCAGTGCGTGGCAGGAGCGGCTCTCGGCGATGCGCAACATGCCGCCGGTGCTGAAGATCGTCTGGGATTCTGGACGGCTGGTAGTGACGCTGGGCTTCGTCTTCCGGCTGTTCGCGGCGCTGCAGCCGGTTGGCATTCTGTACGTCGGCAAGCTGATTTTCGATACGGTCGCGCATACCCCGAAGCATACGGGCTTTCCGCACCGGCTGTGGTGGCTGGTGGCGATCGAGTTCGCCATTGCCGTACTGGGCAACATACTGACCCGGACCATCGATTACACCGATTCGGTGCTGGCCGACAAATACACGCGGCACGTCAGCATTCGCGTAATGAAGCACGCGGCCGAGCTGGACGTGATCGCGTACGAAGATCCGGTGTTTTACGACCGGCTGGAGCGCGCGCGGGTGCAGGCGACCGACCGGCTGGCGATGATCCAGATGCTGGGCCGACTGGTGCAGCAGGTGATTACGACCATCACGCTGTCGGCGACCATCATTTATTACTCGCCGTGGCTGCTGCTGCTGCTGATTGCTGGTGTGGTTCCGGCGTTCGTCGGCGAGAGCCACTTCGCGTTTCTGGGATATGCCAAGAACTTCCGCCAGACACCGATCCGCCGCAAGCTGGATTATCTGCGGCTGGTGGGCGGCAGCAAGGAAGCCGCGAAAGAGCTGAAGCTCTTTGGGCTTAGCAAGTTTCTGACGGACCGCTTCACGCGCTTCTCGGACCAGGTGTACGAGGAGAACGTCGCGCTTTCCAAGCGCAAGCTGATCTGGGGAAATTTGCTGTCGATCGTCGGCTCGCTCGGATATTACTCGGCGTATGTGTACGTGATCTGGCGGACGGTGACCGGCGCTCTGAGCATCGGCACGCTGTATTTGCTGGCGGGCGCGATCCTGCAGGCGAGCACCAACATCCAGATGATCTTCTCGACGCTCTCCGGCGTGGCCGATCAGGCGCTGTTCCTCACCGATCTGCTGGCGTTCTTCGAGATGCAGCCGACGATTCGCTCCAAGCCCAATGCGCTGCCGGCGCCGCGGCCCATCCAGCGCGGATTTGAGTTTCGCAATGTGAGCTTCGCTTATCCCGGCAGCGAGCGGCGGATCCTGAAGAACCTCGACTTCACGCTGCATATAGGCGAGCGGGTGGCGCTGATCGGCGAGAACGGCCAGGGCAAGACCACGATCGTGAAGCTGATCACGCGGCTCTACGACCCGACTGAGGGGCAGGTGCTGCTGGACGGCGTCGACCTGCGCGAGTACAGCCTGGAAGATCTTTACAAAGAGATCGGCGTAATTTTTCAGGATTTCATGCGATATGAGATGACTGCCCGCGAAAATATCGCGGTGGGGCGCATCGAAGAAATTGGGAATACCGAGCAGATCGTGTCGGCTGCCCATAAGAGCCTGGCGGACGAGGTGATCGCCAAGCTGCCCGACAGTTACGAGCAGATGCTGGGGCGGCGCTTCGAGAGTGGCGTGGATCTTTCGGGCGGCGAGTGGCAGAAATTGGCGCTGGCTCGGGCGTATCTGCGCGATGCCCAGCTGCTGGTTCTGGACGAGCCCACGGCGGCGCTGGATGCGCGCAGCGAGTACGAGGTGTTCGAGCGCTTTGCCGAGCTGACCGGCGGTAAGATGGCGCTGTTCATCTCGCATCGATTTTCCACGGTTCGCATGGCGGACCGCATTGTTGTGCTGGCCGACGGACGCATCTCAGAAGATGGCAGTCACGAGCAGCTGATGGCGCTGGGCGGCCAGTATGCCGAGATGTTCGAGTTGCAGGCGGCGAGTTACCGATAAATCATGGCCGTAGCCAATCACAGAGACGTGCTGGAGATCGCCGATCGGGCGGAGTCCGCTCCGGCGAATGCCCCACAACGCGAGGCCGGGCTTGGCCAGGCGGCGCGGCATTGGGCGAACGGGCTCGCATGGCTGCCGGCCGTAAAGCAATCCAGTCACTACGCTGATCGCGTAGCCGCGCTCAATCGCCGGCTGGAGCCACTGCTCGCTCAGCTGGATTTCACTCTCGATCCCGACGAGCAACTTCCCGAAGACATGCAATGGATGTTCGACAACGTGCGTCTGGTGCGCATGACGCAGGGCGATGTGAAGCAGGCGGCGGCTTCGTTGCGCCGCGTTCCCCATTGCCGCACGCCGGACAAAACCGTGCTGCCGCGCGTCGTGGCCATCGCGCAGGATTTTCTGCTCGCCGTCGAGTATCAATATTCCGATCGCGCCTTCGCCGCGTACGTCGAAGCCTTCCAGTCGCTGATCGTTCTCAACATGGACGAGCTATCGCTGCTGGGGCCGGCGTTGAAGCTGGTGGTGCTGGAGGAGTTCGTCACGCGCGGCGAAGAAGTGCTGCAAGCGCCGGAGGGCGAGCGGAACATCAGTATGCTGATCGGCTCGATGCGCGATCTTTCCGAAGCGCCGTGGAAGGAGCTGCTGGAGCCGCTGATCGTCTTCGAGCAGGTACTGGCGCAGGATCCGGCGAAGGCTTACGCGCGCATGGACTACGCGAGCCGCGAGCTCTATCGCCACACGGTGACGCATTATGCCGAGCACTCCGACTGCTCGGAGATGGAGATTGCAGGCACGGCGCTGGAGCTGGCGGAGGAGTCGACGAAACATCCGGCGAGCGATCCGCGGCTCGCGTGGCGACGGTCGCATGTGGGCTACTAGCTGATCGGCGAAGGCGCGCGCCAGTTGCGTGCGCGGGCAGGAGTGCGGCTGCCGTTTAGTGAAAGCGTGCAGGAATTCCTGCGCCGCCATCCCGACGAGTTCTATCTCGGCGGCATCGAGATCCTGACCCTGCTGATCGTGCTGGCGATCATGACGCCGGTGTTCAGCATCTTCAACACATTCCTGGGACGCATCTTCGCGATTCTGGTTTTGCTGCTGCCGGCGAGCCAGAGCGCGGTCGAGGTAATGAACTATCTGACCACCGCGCTGTTGCGGCCTCGCATCCTGCCCAAGCTCGATTTCTCTGAAGGCATTCCCGACGATTGCGTGACCATGGTCGTGGTGCCGACGCTGCTGCTCAGCGAGAAGCAGGTGCGGCGGCTGGTCGACGATCTCGAGGTTCGCTATCTCGGCAACTCCAGCGCGAACCTGCATTACGCGCTGCTGAGCGATATGCCGGACTCGGCCGAGGCGCCCAACGAAGACGATCCGCTGGTGGAGCTGGCCGCGCGGCTGATTCGCGATCTCAACAAAAAGTATGAGGGCAATGGCTTCGGCACGTTCTCCCTGTTCCATCGCCATCGCATCTACAACCCGCGCGAAGGCGTGTGGATGGGCTGGGAGCGCAAGCGCGGCAAGCTGCTCGACTTCAACCGGCTGATCAACGACAAGTACGACAGCTTCCCGGTGAAGATCGGCGATCTGTCGCTGCTGCCGCAGGCGCGCTTTGTGCTGACGCTCGACAGCGACACCGAACTGCCGCGCGGCACCGCGCATCGCCTGGTGGGCGCGATGACGCATCCGCTGAATCAGGCGATCATCGATCCGCGCGAAAACATCGTCGTCGCCGGTTATGGAATTTTGCAGCCGCGGGTCGGCATCAGCGTGCAGAGCGCGTCACAGTCGCGGCTGGCCAGCATTTATTCCGGCCAGACGGGATTCGACATCTACACGCGCGCGACATCCGATGTCTATCAGGACCTGAAGGGCGAAGGCATCTTTGCCGGCAAGGGAATCTACGAAGTCGAGACGCTCAGCAAGGTTCTGGAGCATCGCTTCCCGCGCAATGCTCTGCTCAGCCACGATCTGATCGAGGGCGCGTACGCGCGCGCCGGACTGGTCAGCGATGTCGAACTCATCGACGATTACCCCTCGCACTACAGCGCCTACAACCGCCGCAAGCATCGCTGGGTGCGCGGCGACTGGCAGATCGTGAGCTGGCTCTTCGGATCGGTGCCCGACGAGACTGGCCGTCGCGTGCCGAATCCGATTTCGTTTCTCTCGCGCTGGAAGATTCTGGATAATCTGCGGCGCAGCCTGGTTGAGCCGGGAATCTTTCTGCTCTTCGTGCTGGGCTGGACCGCGCTGCCCGGCAGCCCGCTGTACTGGACGCTGGTGACGATCGCGATTCTGTTTGTGCCACCGTGGTTCCAGTTTGCGTTTTCGGTGGTGCGCGCGCTGATCGCTGGACAACTGAGTCCGATTCGCGATGCCATAGTCGGGCTGAGCAAGGCGATGGTCGGCGTCTTCCTCACGCTCACGTTCCTGGCGCATCAGGCGCTCATCTCCATCGACGCAGTGTTCCGCACCTTCTATCGCCGCCTGATTTCGCGGCAACGGCTGCTGCAGTGGGAGACCGCAGCCGAGGCCGAGCTGGTCACCAGCAAGCGAACGTTCGTCGATGTGCTGTTGAACTGGACGCCGGCGGTCGCGCTGGTGGCCGGCGTGATCGTTCACTACTCTCATCGTCATGCGCTTCCTGAGGCGCTGCCGATTTTGATTTTGTGGGCGATCGGCAAGCCGGTGTCGCTGTGGCTGAATCGGCCGCCGCGGCCGCTGCACCGTCACATCACGGTACAGGACCAGCGCTTCCTGCGCCGCGCCGCGATGCACATCTGGCGCTACTATTCTGAATACAGTACGGCGGAACACAACTGGCTGATCCCCGACAACGTGCAGGAAGAGCCGGCAAGAATCGCCGCGCGTCTCTCGCCAACGAATCTCGGATTCCTGTTCAACGCGCGGCAAGTGGCCTGCGAGTTCGGCTATCTGACCGTGCCGGAGTTTGTGCGGCAGACGCTGCGCACGCTCGACACAGTCGCGCGCCTGCCGAAGGATCACGGACACCTCTACAACTGGTATGACACGCGGACGCTGGTTCCTGACAAGCCGCGATTTATTTCGACCGTCGACAGCGGGAATCTGCTGGCATCGCTCATCACGCTGAAGGGCGGCTGCCAGGATTTGCTCTCGCGACCGCTGCTGAATCCCGCGCTGCTGGACGGTTATGCGGATTTTCTCTGCGCGCTGGCCGAGCACAACGTCATCTCGAAAAAGATCCCACAGAGCTATGAGAAGCCGAGCGCGGAGCATTGGCTGGACCGGCTGTTGTCGTCGGTTGAAATACCAGCGCCAAGCGAGAAACAGGAGGACGCGAAGTGGTTTGCGGAGCAGGCTACGGGCTTGATCGAGCAGGTGCGGCGGAGCATCAGCGAATATCTGCCCTGGTTGCGGGATGAATTCACGCCGTTGCGCGCCGACAACACGCTCACGACGCTGATGGACTGCGACAAGCTTCCGCTGTCGCGGCTGCCGGAGTGCATCGCGCAATTCCAGGCCAAAGTGGAGATGAGCCTCACGCTGGGCATGGAGCATCCCGACCTGCGCGAGAAGCTGCTGGAATTGCTGCCCGCGGCGCGGCTGAACTCGCTGCGGTTGGTCGAGCAGCTGCGCTCAATTGCGGCGCAATGCGAGCGAATGGTCAGGGAGATGGACTTCGCCTTCCTGCTCGATCGCCGGCGGAAATTGTTGTCGATCGGCAGCGACGGGGAGACAGGTAAGGTCCATGCCGCCTGTTACGACTTGCTCGCCTCGGAGGCGCGCATCGCAGCATTTCTCGCCGTTGCGAAAGACGATATTCCGCAGGAGAGCTGGTTCCTGCTGAGCAGGTCCCACGTTGTGGTATATGGGCGTCCGGTGCTGATGTCGTGGACGGGCACCATGTTTGAGTACCTGATGCCGGCGCTGTGGATGCGATCGTATCCGCAAACCATGCTGGAGGACAGCAAGGAGGCCGCGGTCTTCGCGCAGCAGAATTACGCACACGACAAGGGCATTCCGTGGGGCATCTCGGAGTGCGCGTTCGCCAAGGTGGAAGAGAACGGCGCTTATGGCTATCGCGCGTTCGGCGTGCCGCAGGTGGCGATACAGCAGGATGAGGACCGGCTGGTCGTCGCGCCCTATGCCACGATGCTGGCGCTGGCGGTCGATCCTGCCGAGGCGGTTCGCAATCTGCGCTGGATGACGAAGAAGGGCTGGTTCGGCAAGTATGGATATTACGAGTCGGCCGATTTCACGCGCGATGTGCGGCCCTCGCGGCGGCAGCGGTTTGCGCTGGTGCGCTCGTGGATGGTGCATCATCAGGGCATGAGCCTGCTGGCGATTGCGAATTTCCTGAAGGGCGGCATCGTGCAGGAGTGGTTCAGCCGCGACGCCCGCGTGCAGGCGACGGAATTGTTGCTGCAGGAGCGTCCCGCGGGACAGGTGGCCGGCAAGCCGGAGAAGAAGCGGCGTGGAAAAGCAGCGAAGCGGAAGACGAGGCCGGTTGCGGTGAGTAAGACATAAGCGTGCAACATTTGCCGCATTGGCGGATTCTCACTAGAAAGAGCAATGAATCGGAGTCATACTAACTTGAGCAAGGAGGAGCTATGAACGAAAACGACACGGAATTCACCAACCAGGGGGAATATCGCTCCTCGGACAGGAACTTCGGCATCGGGCTGACCATGTTGTTCATCGGGCTGGCGGCCGGCGCGCTGACCGCGCTCTTGCTGGCCCCCAAGACCGGCAAGCAGATGCGCCGCTCGCTGCGCCGCAAGTACAACGATGCCCGTGATGCGGTGGAGGATCTCAGCGATCAGGCCAGTGATTGGGTCGATCGCGGATCGGAGTGGGCGGAAAAGGCGAAGCAGCGCGTCGCGCCGTTGGGCAAGCCGTTCCGCAGATAGCCAAAGCCGGTCTCATCGGTCTAGGATGCGCGGGTTTCAAAGCCCGCCATCCCACCGGGCCATGTCTCTTGTGTCGTCGGCTGAAGCCGACTCAATAACGAAATCCCAGCTGGGACGCTGGCCTGAAGGCCAGCTCTACCGGTCCCTTCGATTTTGTCAAACGCCACCGGTCGGCCCGACTGAAGTGTCTGCGTGAGAACCATGTCGTCCCCCGGGGGACTCTGGTTGTTTTTGCCACTTACCCAGGACTCCGCTTCGCTCCGTCCTGGGCTAACGGCGCTTCCACCCCTGCGGGGTTCGATTCTTGCGCCTCAGACTTCACCGCGAAAGCAAGAGTTAGTTGTCACGCAAACTGAAGTCATCCCGTGATACAAGACGCCGGAAGCGGAGCCCTCCGCACCTGAGAAGGCGTGCCTTGCACAAAGCAATTGGTGACATCGGCTCCTGATATACAATCCTCGCGACGTTCCAGCGATGTTCAGCGCCTGTCCCCGGGGGAATCGTGGGCCTGCTCTTTCAACTCGCCGTTTTCGTGAATGGCATGCAGGCTCAGCAACCTGCGGTCGCGCACTGGCCGTGGTGGCTGCGGATCCTGGCAGTCTTAGGAGTCATCGTCTTCATTCGTATAGCAGTTACGTTTGCTCGAAATAGCGGCCGCCCGCAGTAGCAGTACTAAGCTTTGCCTTAGGCCTTCTTTTGCAATTGGTCACATTCGGCAAAATATCCTGGCCAAGCCAGACGAAAGTGGGGTTATAATTCTTTTCACGAAAGCCCGCTCCCGATTCCCGGGCTGATCTGTTGGGGTGGGTTGGCGCCGACCTTCTTTCATTCGCCTCGAATTACTTGCTCTCAAGCTGATGGACGCGTTGTACAGCCTCCGGTCAGTGCTCCTGGCTTCAAGGGTAGGTAATGGAACCGAACGACAAGCGCGACGAACAAAATGCCATCCTGATGTCGGAGAGTCGCGATAGTCGCGATCGACTCTCTCCCCACGATCCCAGCCAAAAGCCGATCTTCGCTCCCGGCGATGTCATCTGCGATCGCTATCGCGTGATTCGTTTCATTGCCCGCGGCGGCATGGGTGAAGTCTACGAAGTGGAAGATTGGGAGTTGCAATCGCGCATTGCGCTGAAGACCATCGCGCCCGAGCGCGCCTCCTCGACGAAGCAGGTCGGGCGATTCCGGCAAGAAATCCAGCTGGCGCGCAAGGTGAGTCATCCCAACGTCTGCCGGGTCTTCGATCTTGGCCGCCACAAGATGTCGGCCGACAAAGACGTGTTGTTCCTCACCATGGAGCTGCTGCCGGGCGAGACGCTGTCGTCCCACCTGGAAAAGCACGGGCCGATGACGACGGAGCAGGCGCTGCCCATCGTGCGGCAACTGGTGGGAGCGCTGGCAGCGGCGCATCACCTGGGCATCGTGCATCGCGATTTCAAGCCCGGCAACGTGATGCTGGAGGAGACCCCGAACGGCCCGGTCGCGAAGGTCACCGACTTTGGACTGGCGACCAATCCTGAATCCGACAAGACGGTTTCGCGCTCGCTGACGCAAGTTCTGGGCACGCCGGAGTACATGGCGCCGGAGCAGCTGCGCGGCCAGTGCAGCAATCGCACCGACATCTACGCGCTGGGCCTGACCGTTTTCCAGATGCTGACCGGCGCGCTACCTATGTCGCCGGATACGGCGTCGAAAGGTCTGAAGAGCAGCGAAACCGGCAAACGCACCGGATATCGCTGGCGCGGGGCGATCAGCAAATGTCTGGCCTCGAATCCCGCCGAACGATTCGCCAGCGTCGAGGAGTTCTGGTTCGCGGTGTCGGGCGAACGCGTCGCCGGGCAACTCGGCTGGAAGGCGATTGCCGCGAGCACGCGGCGGTATTGGATCATTTACGCCGCTGCGGGATGTCTGGTGTTGGCAGCGATCGCGATGCTGAGCGGCCTCGTGCCGAATCCCTTCCGCCGGCTGCCACAGCAGAAGCACATCGCCGTGCTGCCGTTCGAGAACATCGGACACGACGCTTCCAATCAGGCTTTCGCCGAGGGCGTGGCCGAGAGTCTGACCAGCAAGTTGTCGCAGTTGGAGCGCTATCAGAAGTCCTTCTGGGTGGTGCCATCCAGCGACACGCGCAACATCAAGAGCCTGGACGAAGCCTATCGCAACCTGAACGTCACCCTGGCGGTGACGGGAAGCATCGAGCATACCGCCGACGGCGTCAATCTCACGGCCGATCTTGTCGATCCCCAGAACCATCGCCAGCTGGCGTCGCGCTCGATTCATGTCAGCTCCTCGAACCTGGAGGAGATGCAGCAACGCGTGTGGGAGTCGGTAGCCGACATGCTGGATTTGCAGGTGAGCCGCAAGATCAAGGACGAACTCGCCGCCGGTGGAACCAATCAGCCTCACGCCTTCGAGTTGTATGAGCGAGGGGTGGGCTTTCTGAAATCCAGGGATCTGGACGATACGAATCGAGCGATAGGGCTGTTCAACCAGGCGATCGTGGACGATCCCCAATATGCTCAGGCCTACGCCGGGGTGGGTGATGCGTATTCGACGAAGTATTCGTTGACCAAGGATCCGCAGTGGATTGCATTGGCGACCCAGAATGCTGCTCGCGCCGTACAGTTGAATGATCGCCTGATTCCGGTGCGCACGACGTTGGCGCGCGTTTATCTGGAAACCGGGCAGCTGGATAAAGCGCTGGCGGAATATCAGCAAATCCTCGAGCAGGATCCGTCGGTCATCGAGGCGGTGAGTCGTATCGGCCAGATCTACCAGGCGCAGGGAAAGTATCCCCAAGCCGAGAGCGCGTTTAGGGACGCCATCGCGCGGCGGCCCACCTACTGGGAGGGATACCTCGATCTCGGCGCTCTGTATTATCAGCAAGGACAATTTGCCAAAGCCGTCGATCAGTTTCGATCGGCCATTGATCTAGCTCCAGACGAAGCTCTCGGTTACCAGAACCTTGGAGGTACGTATCTAGCGCTGGGTCGCAACCAGGAGGCGATCGAGGTCCTCAAGAAAGGACTGAGTATCCAGGCCAATCCTGATGCCTGGACCAACCTGGGCGCGGCCTACATGTACGTCGGCAAATGGGAAGACGCCGCCGACGCGATGAAGAAAGCCACGGAGATGGTTCCCAACGATCACGTTTTGTGGCGCAATCTGGGCGACAGCTACGATCAGATTCCCTCGCGTCAGGCCGATGCTCGTCAAGCCTACGCCAAAGCCTTGGAGACAGCGAATGCTGCGCTTAAGGTAAATCCCAAGGATCCTACGGTGCTGAGCGGAATCGCACTCTACCAGGCGCATCTGGGCAACAGCCAGCAGGCTGCGGAGTTCATCCAACGCGCGCTGGAGGCATCGCCGAGCAACGGCGACACTCTGTTCACCGTAGCGATCTCGTATGAGCTCATCGGCCACCGCGAACAGGCATTGAAGGCGGTTCAAGCAGCAGTCAAAGCCGGGTTTTCCCTCGACGAGGTTGAGAAAGAGCCCGAGCTGCGGGGTCTGCAGTCCGATCCTCGTTATCGTCAATGGGTCCAGGAAGAAAAGAAGGCAGAAGTAAACACCGGGGTCACCAAAACTTCTTAGGAGGAAAAAGATGACTTGCAAGTCCGTGCTGCGTCACGTTGTCTTGCTGACGCTGGTAGTTTCGCTGTGTTCCTTAGGATTGTGGGCTGACAGTACGTCCGATCCCTGTCCTTCCACCACACAATGTACGGCTACGTGTACCAGCTCACCTTGCCAGGTACAGATTACGCAAAGTGGAAACAGCCTGAGCTTGTCCTACAGCGGAACGGACGCGTCGGTGTTATGCGCGGGCGACAATAGCACTGTGACCTGGGCAACTTCGACCGCGACCCCGTCGATGATTGGAGCCTTCTTCAGCGCCACCCATTATCCGGGAAGCACGAATGTTGTCACCGGCAGCAACGCTAACGCCGCTTCCACAACGGTGTCCGCTTCCGGTCCGAGTACCAGCTGTTATGTCTACCAGATCGCAGTTTGTAATTCCGCCGGCACTTGCGGAGTTCTCGATCCCAAGGTCGTCGTAACTGGGGTTCACGTGGAAGGAAAGCACAAGAAGAAAGACAAGAACTAGCCGTGTTCTCGCTCTGGGTGCGCCACAAGGTTGCGTCTTAGGAAATGGCCAAGGAGGAACCATGAAGCGAAATGCTATGGGCCCCATCTGGCTTTGTCTCACGCTCGCAATGTTATTCGCTCCCATAGCAGCTAGCGCGGACAATACTCCAGACCCCTGTTCGGACACCTCGTGTCCGGTAACCTGCGGAGGCGGTGGCTCGGCCTGCGTCGTTCAGTTGAAGTACGACAAGTCCAATGCTACCGGCCAGGTGTTGGTGAACGGCTCACCTGCCCCCTTGTTCTGCACCGACAGCGGAACCAAGGTGAAGTGGGTCGTTGCCAACGCACGCTCGTTCTACGCTGTGTCGTTCAATCCCATACACACGCCGTTTGCCGAGAGCCTGTTCCTGGGAGATGCCAAGCATCCCTACACTGGCACCGCGACCAATCATGGCGGCAACGATCGCTGCTACGTCTATTCGTTCGTGGTGTGCAACAAAGAAGGAGACTGCCAGCACGCCGATCCGAAAGTCGTGATCAAGGGATCGCCGTGAGGTAGTGCGGTGCTTCAGCGCCGCGTTAGGCAAAACAGTTTTTCTTCATCTATGCGCAGGAGGACGAAAACCGCTGACCGGGAACGGGCGGCTGCCCGGTCGCTCACCGGCAAACGGCGGCGAGAGCTGGCTGCGATCGCGGCCCTGCCCGACGAGAAGATCGACACGTCGGACATTCCCGAGCTCCCGGCGAGCGCATGGAAAGACGCGGTTCGCGGCCGATTCTATCGGCCTGTAAAACAGGCGGTCTCGTTGCGGCTGGCTGCCGACGTGTCGCCTGGCTCAAGAAGCCCGGCCGAGGATATCAGACGCGGGCAAACCATATCCTCAGAGAACGGATGCTAGCCGACATGCGAAAAATGCGGGCGTGATTAGTACAGCCGGAAGTTAACTTCGACGTTGATCATCACCGGGACGGGGTGGCCGTCCTTCTTGGCAGGATCGAAGCGCCACTGCCTCACAGCTTCGATGGCCTTCTCATCCAGACCCATGCCCAGCGACCGCTGCACACGGATGTCCTGCGGCTTGCCTTCCGCGCTCACCACCAGCCACAGAACCACGGTTCCCTGATACTTGGCTTTGCGCGCTTCTTCGGAGTACTCCGGATCAGGCTCGTACAAAACCTTGGGCGCGCTGACGCCGCCGCCTACGCGATAAGCGCCGCCGCCGTATCCGCCGCCATGTCCCGGACCAACGCCCGGTCCGGTTCCCGATCCCACGCCGCCGCCGCTGCCACTGCCAATGCCGCCGCCCATGCCGGTGCCGTTGGACGGCGGTCCAATCACCTTGGACAGCGGATCGCCCAATGCGCCAATCGTCGGCAGCTTGATTTCAGGCGGAACAACCACGGTAGGCAAAACCGCCAGCTTGGGATTGTCGTTGCGGATCACGATCGCCGGAGGCACGATCTGGTCCTTGGAAAGCTTGGGCAGCGCGCCTTTGGGCGCATTCAGCTTGTCGCGATCGCCGCCGCCACCACCGCCGCCGGCCTTCGTCTTGGAGACGTTCATCGGCAGATACGGGCTGATGTCGGTGACCAGGCCGGTAACCTGTTGCTTAATCTGCTCCTGGTGTGTGGAAACCCAATAGCTGGACCAGATGAGCAGCCCCACCGCGATCATGTGAAGGATAAACGAATAGACGAACGTGCCCTTGCGCTGGGGATACAGGCCTTCACCCTCGCCAAATAGTGCAGGGATTACCTGATCCTCGGGCGCAACTGGAACCGTTTCACTGACCGCTTTTGGAGCCGCGGAAGTAGCCATCGGGACTTACTACAGTATAGACCCGAATAGTTGCCAAAGGTTCCACAAAAATGTGCGGCACCGAAGGGACTTTGTCCCGTATGCGCTGCGATTCATCCCGAAACGACTTCCAGCCGGGTGTAAGATTTCACGGAACGGCGTCGTATGACACGTCTTTTCGCCATCCTGCTCGCGCTGTCGCTGTTCACGGGCCTGCCCTTCGCGCAGGAAACCCACGACCACGGTGCGCCGGAACAGCTGGGCACGGTGTCGTTCGCGACGTCCTGCAGCCCGGCGGTGCAAGCTGAATTCCAGCGCGGCGTAGCCCTGCTACATTCCTTTGCTTACTCGGCTGCGGAAAGCACATTCCGTGAAGTTGCCGAGAAAGATCCCGGCTGCGCCATGGCGCATTGGGGAATCGCCATGAGCTACTATCACCAGCTCTGGGAGCCTCACGTCGCGCTCGGACATCAGGAGATGCAGCGCGCCCAGCAGATCGGCGGAGGCTCCGATCGCGAGCGTGAGTTCATCGGCGCGCTGGCCATGATCTACGCCACCGACGACAACTCTTCATTCGAAGCTAAAGCTCAGCGCTATATGCAGGCGATGCAGAAGCTGGCAGCCGACAATCCCACGGATGTCGAGTCGCAGGTGTTCTACGCGCTGGCCCTGTTGGCTACCGCTTCTCCCAACGACAAGACACATGCGAACCAGAAGCGCGCCGTCGCCGTGCTGGAGCCGCTCTACGCCAAGTATCCGCAGCATCCCGGGCTGGCGCATTACATGATTCACGCCTGCGACAACGCTGAGATGGCGCCGCAGGGACTGGCGGCCGCACAGGCCTACGCCAAGATCGCGCCCTCGGCGCCGCACGCCCTGCACATGCCGTCGCACATCTTCACCCGGCTGGGAATGTGGGACGACTCCATCGCCTCCAACGTGGCTTCGCAAGCAGCCGCCGCCCAGCATGGCGACACCGGCGAAGAGCTGCACTCCATGGACTACCTGGTCTACGCCTATCTGCAAAGCGGCCGCGACGCCGAGGCGGCGCAGGTGATCCAGCAGCTCAAGACGATGCCGGAATTGAATCAGGGTGACTACAAGGCCGGTTATGCGGCAACCGCCATGCCGGTTCGCTACGCGGTAGAGCGTAAAGATTGGACGGCCGCAGCTGCCATCGTGCCGCCGCCATCAACCGCACCGGCTCAAGTGATCGCGATTGCGGTATGGGCTCGAGGAATTGGGCTGGCACGCACGGGACATGCTGGTGAGGCTCGCGCGCAGGCGGCGATCTTGCAGCAGTTGCAGCAGCAACTCCAGGCAGAGGGCCGGGATTATTGGGCCGGCCAGGTCGCGATACAGAGACTTGAAGTGCTGGCGTGGGCGGCGCAGGCGGAGGGCAAATCGCAGGATGCTGTCGCTCTGTTGCGTCAGGCTGCCGATACCGAGGATGCGGTTGAGAAGAGTCCCGCCACGCCCGGCCCGATCGTTCCGGCGCGTGAGCAGCTTGGCGAACTGCTGTTGCAGATGAATCAGCCGCAGGCGGCGCTGAAAGAATTCCAGGTCTCGCTGCAGAACGCTCCCGGACGGCGCGGATCGGTGACCGGAGCGGCCCGCGCCGCGCAACTCGCCCGCGAAGGGTCAGCCGCGTCCAAGCCCGGCGGTTAACTCAGAGCACTGATCCGGTGCCCCCACGTTCACGTCCTTCGTTTGAACGCTAACCTGGGGAGATCAGTGGTGCCCCAGGTTCGGCCTTCGGTTGGCCTAACCTGGGCCGGCGATAATCACCCGCAGCGCTTCCCTCCGCACTCCAATCTCCACCGGCGTATTGCAAATGTATTCCCCGTCGGCGAAGACCTCGCTCGCCGGATCGGTCGCAATCCGCAGCCGCGCGGCCTGGAAGTACTCGACCTCTTTCATCCCGAGGTGCCGTCCGCGATAGACCACGCGAAACAGCCGCAGCAATCGCATCTTGCTCAGCAGGCGGACGAAGCAGAGATCGAGCAGCCCATCATCCATCTGCGCCCGATGCGCCAGCCGCATGCCATGACCGTATTGCGGACCGTTACCGGCAGCGATCAGGAAGCCGCGCTCGTCCACCGCGGTTCGCCACACACCGTCGCTCTCCACCGAAACTTTGATGTGCGGCGGCTGAAAGCTTCCCAGCGTCTGCAGCAGCGCGATCACGTAGCCGCCATGCCCGCGCAGCCAGCGCGACTGCTTCAGCGCCAGGCGATTCACCGCCGCATCCAGCCCAGTCCCGGCGATGCAGGCGAAAACCGTCGTGCGCGCAATCTCATCCTGAGCTTCTGTCGCGCGCCGCAGCTGCGACTGCATGATCCGCGCGCCCATCTGCGGCAACTCGCGCCGGGGGCCGTCGGGAACGAAGTGCATCGTCTCCAAAGACTCGTCGCGCCAGGGAACGGTGTCGCCGGGGTCGGGTAAGTTTTCTTCCGGCGGCTGAATCGTTCCCAGATCGATCGCGCGGACATTGTCGCCGCTCCCGCAAAAACGCTGCCACGCCTTGAGCGCCATCGCGACGTTATTGATGCCGATGGATTGCGCGAAGTCGTTACCGCTGCCCACGGGCACAACCAGCGCAGGAATCTGCTTGAGCGCCAGCCCGGCAAGATGGCGATGCACGGTGCCGTCGCCGCCGAAGATCAGCGCGGCATCGGGTTGGTCGGTGGGATCGAGCTCGTTGCCGGAAAACAGATTGACGCCCGGCAACTCGAATCGCCGGACGTCGCGCTCCTTGACGTGAAGTCCCGGCAGGGCAAAGGCGCGCATCGCCTAATCGTACAGCAGCGACTCGGTGCCCCAGAGCCCGCCCTGAGCTTGCCGAACGTTCTGCTGTCCGCACGCGGTTAAACGGATCCGGCGCCCCAGGTTCGCGCATCTTTTGCGCTAACCTGGGTCCGGGTATTGAATGGCTGTCATCCTGAGCGAAGTGTCAGCCTTGCTTTTCCGGCCCGCTGTTTTGCGGGACGCGCGGACGCGCAGTCGAAGGATCTGCGGTTCGCGCACCAACTGAATTGAATCCACAGTCCGATTCAATGGCCTATAAGTGTCGATCTGTATAAAACTTAAACGCTGGCCAGAAATTGGACAACCAGCAGGCTGTAGGATGGCCATGGGCGCAGAAATGGCCCTAGAAACGATCCTGGCAATCCGGACGTAGAAAACCTCTCGGAATCGGAGATCGTTCGTCTGCGGGCAAATGTGCGCAAAATCCAGCTTTGAAGGCTCCATCACAAACGCGGTAAGTTATTCCCGAAATGGGACTTAGACTGCCTCCCGCTGCCATCTTCAACAAACCGCGCTGCGGATCTACTTCTGCCGCCCCGGCGTCAGCATGTCAATCCGCCGCCCCTTGGCGGAATCCGCGATCAACCGTTCCAGCCTCCTCACTCGCGTCTCTTCCCGCTTGGCGCTCATCACCCAAAACGTCGACACTCGCCGATAGCCCGGCGCCTGCGCCTGAAAGAACTGCCACGCTTTCTGGTCGGCGCGAAACTTCCGCTCGTAAGCGCCCTCGAGCTTGGCCGCCTCGCGCTCGTACGAGTAGAGCTTGGTCTTCTTGCGATCCCGCTGGTCGAATTCCTTCTGCCCGACGGCGTGCATGCGCCCGGACTTCATCAGCTCGGCAACGCGCCGGGCGTTGATCGCGCTCCAGATGCTGCCCGGCTTGCGCGGGGTGAAGCGAATCGTGTAGCTCGCGTCGTCGAAGCGTTTGCGCACGCCGTCAATCCAGCCAAAGCACAGCGCCTCGTCCAGCGCTGCGGGATAAGCGAGGCCACCTTTGCCCGATTCCTTGCGATAGAAGCCGACGAGCAGTTCCGTCACGCGGCTGTGATTCTCTTCCAGCCACGCGCGAAATTCGGCAGCGGATCGAAAGAAGGTCGGCTTCATAAGCTGTGGTCAGTGGCCCGAGGCATCGTGTCCGTTATCAATGGATGCCCGGGTCTCGCGGGTTTCGACCCGGGATACCTCATCGATCCTGCCTCACGAATGTGCTCGGAATCAAACTCGGGGATAATGATTGTCTCGTACTTACCCAGGTCTCGAAACGCGCGAGACGCACGAACACCAGGAGATGATCATGCCTCCTTCCGCCCAGCCCGACACCGACCCCGGCGCCGTCTTCGACGCGCACATCGCCGCCGAATTCGCCACTCCCGACCTTGACGCTACCATGGCGACCATGACCGACTCGCCCACGCTGACCCACGTTCCGGTACTCACCGGCGGCAACGGCTACGACGCCGTGCGCTCGTTCTATGGAAAGTATTTTCACGGCCACTGGCCCGCCGACACCGGCATGGTTCGCGTCTCGCGCACGGTCACGCCCGAGCGCCTGGTCGATGAGATCGTGGTCAGCTTCACCCACGATATCGAGATGCCGGCGATGCTGCCGGGCGTGAAGCCGACCGGGCGCAAGGTCGAGCTACCGCATGTCGTGGTGGTGGGATTCAGCGGAGGCAAGATCGCCTACGAACGAATCTATTGGGACCAGGCGTCGCTGCTGGCACAGATTGGATTACTCGATCCCACGGCGCTGCCGATCACCGGCGTGGAACAGGCGCGTCGCCTGCTCGATCCGACATTGCCTTCGAATGAACTGATCCATCGCGCGGAGAAGCGTGCATAACGGCAAAGCTTGCTTTTGCTAGGTCAGATAGAGCGGCGCTTCAGCGCCGCGTCATGCGATGCTTCCCTCAATCCGAGCCGGCTTCAGCCGGCGGCACACGTCTGTCGTCGGCTGGAAGCCGACTTACATTCAATGTCTCAGCCGTGAAGCGGGCCTCAAGGCCCGCACTACCTCAGCATTGCCGCTCGAGGCTCGAAGCTCGCGGCTAGCTGCTAGTTACTCCCTCAATCCAGCCTCACCAGAAACACGCCGCCTTCCTTCACGTGCGTCTTGCCGGCGACCTCTTCGGCCTTGCGCTTGTCGTCGCCCTCAGGACGAATCCGCACCCACTCGCCGGTCGGCCCGGTGAACTGGATCACCTTCGCGTCTTCGTAGCGATTCTCCAGCTTCTCTTTCAGCTTGCGCGCCTCGTCCTCGTTATGAAACGCGCCGATCTGCACGCACCAGCGGCCGCCGTCAAAGATCGACGCCGGCGCCGACAGCACCTCCAGCTTCACCTCAGCTGTGCCCGCCTGCCACACATCAACCGCCTTGGCCGCCGCCAGCGACAGATCGACAACGCGGTCCCCCACGAACGGCCCGCGATCGGTAATCCGCACCATAGCCGAGCGCCCGGTCGTGAGATTCGTCACTCGCACCATCGAGTTCAGCGGCAGCGTGCGGTGCGCCGCGGTCATCGCGTGCTCGTTATAGATTTCGCCGTTGGCCCCGCGCCGGTTGTGATACGGCGGCCCGTACCAGCTCGCCATGCCGGTCTCAACGTAGATGGGCTTGGCCTTGCGCGGCGACGATGGCGTTGGCGTGGTGCTGGCTTCGGAGGGCGGCGCCGGCTGCGGCGCAGTGATGGTGGGCGGAGGCGGAACGGGTTGGCTCTTTGCCGTCTTGTGACCGCCGCAGGCGGAGAGCAGCAACATAATCGCGGCTACGACGCTGACGGATAAGCACCTGTTCTGCAAAATGTATCCGGCGACTGCTTGCGAATTGTAATGATCGATGCGACCGGCAAGATGTGGGCAGGACGATGCCCGAGTCCCGTAGGGACGAAAGAGGTTAGCCCAGCGCTTCAGCGCTGGGAAGGCGGTAAAAAGAAGGGTGAGCCCCTTCAGGGGCGGCACATGATTCGGCCTCGGTGCCCCAGGTTCGCGCTTCGTTTGAGCTAACCTGGGCGAGCCGCGATCTATGGCTTCTGTTTGCGCGAGTCCATGTGGTCGGCGGCCTGCTGTAGCTTCTCGCTGGCCACCCGCAGCGCGTTGGTCGAGTGCTGGCGAATCGCCGGCACCAGCTCGTCGTTGATGTAGTTGATCAGCGTCTGGGTTTCTTCCTCGATCCGCGCCGAGGCATCGCCCAGCAAATCGTCGAGCCGCTCCCCGGCCGTCTGGAAGGGACGGCGGGCGTTCTTGTTTGGTTCGGTCACAGCCAGCCACCTTGCGAGCAGCAGAAATCGTCAGGCACAGAGATTATGGGCTGGACCGGCGCCGCCGGTCAATTGGCGAGGCGGATGCGAGGGGGCTGTCGGCTATCGGCTGTCAGCCGTGAGCCATGAGCTATAAGCCGTTCGCCGCGAGCCAAAGCTACTGTACCTTACGAATCTGTCATCCCGACCGAGGGCTTCAGCCCGACCGAGGGATCTGCGGTCCTTCGCAGTGGCAGGATCGGCTTTCCCCACTCCTCCGACAAGTCCTGCCACGTCGGATTCAGCGATTCAATCAGCCGAATTTTCTTCTCCCGCCGCCAGGGCTTGATCTGTTTCTCTCGTGCGATCGCATCGCGAATGTCGCCGTAGATCTTGTACCAGACCAGCCGATCAATGTTGTATCGCGCCGTAAAGCCCTTGCAAACGCGCTCCTTATGTTCGCGCACTCGCCGCACGATGTCGTTGGTCACACCAACGTAGAACACATGCGTGCGGCTGGCCATGATGTAGACCGCGTAGCGGTGTTCTCTCACAACGATGATGATGCCCGGTGCTGCTCCGCAAGGCAGTGAGTTCTATCACGACTCGCGGTTCATCCCTTACGACTTGTCATCCCGACCGGAGCGAAGCGGAGCGGAGGGATCTGCGGTTGGTCCGCAGCGGCGCAATCGCATCTATTCCGCCACTACGACGGACCGCAGATCCCTCGGTCGGACTGAAGTCCTCGGTCGGGATGACAGCATTGTGATTGGCCTTGGCCGACGGCTGAAAGCTGACAGCCGATACTGTTAGACTTTTCTCATCGCCATGCCCACTCGCACGCTCAAAGGCTCCGAAGTTCGCCGCATGTTTCTGGACTTTTTCGTCTCCAAGGGACACAAAGAAGTCCACTCCTCCTCGCTCGTCCCGGCCAACGATCCCACGCTGCTGTTCACCAACGCCGGCATGAACCAGTTCAAGGACGTCTTCCTCGGCCTGGAGAAGCGCGACTACTCGCGCGCCACCTCGTCGCAGAAGTGCGTGCGCGCCGGCGGCAAGCACAACGACCTGGAGAACGTGGGCTTCACCAATCGCCACCACACCTTCTTCGAGATGCTGGGCAATTTCAGCTTCGGCGACTACTTCAAGAAGGAGGCCATCGCCTACGCCTGGGAGCTGGTTACCTCGCCCGACTGGTACGGCATCGACAAAGACAAGCTCTACGTAACCATCTTCAAGGGCGAACAGGGCATCGCCCGCGACGACGAGGCCTATGAACACTGGCGCGCGACCTTAGAAAAAGATGGCGTCCCGCTGGATCGCATCCACGAGATGGGCATGAAGGACAACTTCTGGATGATGGGCGACACCGGTCCCTGCGGCCCGTGCAGCGAGATCCACTACGACATGGGCATCGCCGCGAGCGACGCCGGCCACACCGACTGCCAGTTCGGCTGTGAGTGCGGCCGCTACGTCGAAATCTGGAACCTCGTCTTCATGCAGTTCGACAAGCAGCCCAGCGGCGAGATGCGCCCGCTGCCCAAGCCGTCCATCGACACCGGAGCGGGCTTGGAGCGCGTCACCGCCGTGATGCAGGGCGTGATCTCGAATTACGACACCGATCTGTTCACGCCGCTGATCAAGCGCGCAGCAGAGCTGACTGGCACGTCGCTTGAGACGGAGACGAAAAAAGAAGACGTCGAGCAGTCGCACAAGCAGGCGGCATCGTTGCGCGTCATCGCCGACCACGCGCGTGCATCAACCTTTCTCATCTCCGACGGTGTGCTGCCGTCGAACGAAGGCCGCGGCTACGTCCTGCGCAAGATCATCCGCCGCGCAATTCGCCACGGAAGATTGTTGGGACAGGAGAAGCCGTTTCTTTTCGAGATGGTGTTCGCGGTGCGCGATCTTATGAAGGACGCCTATCCCGAGCTGATCGAGAGTGCGGACCGCGTCGCAGGCTTGCTGAAAGCGGAGGAAGTCCGATTCGGCCACACGTTAGACATAGGTTTGGAAAAGCTAGAGGAACTACTAGAAACGACAAAGCGAGCCGTGGAGGCACAGAACGGCGTGATACCGAATTTACCCAAGGGACAGGGAGTAGTATCCGGACGCGAGGCGTTCAAGCTATACGACACGTTTGGACTACCAGTAGATTTCATCGTCGACGCGGCACGCGACGCCGGCCTTTATTTTGATCAGCAGGGCTTCGACATAGCGATGCTCGACCAGCAGAATAGAGCTCGCGCGTCTTGGAGAGCAGTTTCGAAGCAAAGCGCCAGCCCACTTTACAAGCAATATCCCGAGACCGCCTTTGAAGGTTACAGGAGAACGAAACTAGACCAATGCGAGGTTCTCGCATTGATCCATGATCACCGTGGTGCCTCGGAATTGAAGCCGAATCAAGAAGGAGAGGTGATCCTTGATCGCACTCCTTTTTACGCTGAATCCGGCGGCCAGGTTGGAGACACCGGCTGGCTGTATGGTGAAGATCACAATACGATAGTTGCAGAGGTCCTCGGTTGTTATTTTCCCGTGCAGGGTGTGCGTGCGCATCGCGTCATCGCCAGGCAGACCATCCACGTCGGCGACAAAGTCGATGCCATGGTGAACGACGAAGTCCGCCACTCGACCATGCGCAACCACACCGGCACGCACCTTCTCCACGCCGCGCTGCGCAATGTGCTGGGCACGCACGTCAAGCAGGCGGGCTCGCTGGTCGATCCCGGCCACCTGCGCTTCGATTTCTCGCACTTCGCCTCGCTCGACGACGAGGAGCTGCAGGACATCGAAGACCTTGCCAACAAGGAAGTGCTGCGCAACGATCGCGTCGAGGTCATCGAGGACGTGCCCATCGACGTCGCCGTCAACGAGTACAAGGCGATGGCGCTGTTCGGCGAGAAGTACGGCGACCGCGTGCGCGTCATCCGCATCGGCGACTTCTCGACCGAGCTGTGCGGCGGCACACACACCGCCGCGACCGGCGAGATCGGGCTGATCAAAATCCTGAAAGAAGGCAGCGTCTCCAGCGGCGTGCGGCGACTGGAGGCCGTCACTGGCGAAGGCTCGCTGCGCGAGTTCCAGAAAGACCATCGACTGGAAAGTGTCGTCGCAACGCTGGTTCGCGGCGACGACGAGTCTCCCGCCGATGCGTTGAAGCGAGAACTGGAGCGCCGCGAAGACGAGCTGAAGAAGCTGCGCAAGGAGCTGGAGCAGACGCGCATGAAGTCGGCTGCGTCGTCGGTGTCGTCGGCGACGGAAAACATGCGCGAGGTCAAAGGCGTGAAAGTTCTAGCCACGCGCGCCGACAACCTCGAACGTACGCAGCTGCGCACGCTGGTCGATAACCTACGCAACAAGCTGGGATCGGGCGTCGTGGTGATGGGATCGGTCAGCGACGGCAAGGTCGCGCTGATCGTCGGCGTCACCAAAGACCTGACCTCGCGCGTGCAGGCGGGCAAGATCATTTCTGAAGTCGCGAAGAAGGTCGGCGGCTCCGGCGGCGGACGTCCCGACATGGCCGAAGCCGGCGGAAAAGATCCCGCCGCGCTCGACTCCGCCCTCGACGCCAGCTACGGCGTGGTGGAAGGGATGCTGAAGTAGCCGCGAGCTTCGAGCTGCTCGCAACATTGTCATCCATCAGCAGTCAGCCAACCCCATTTTCGCTGTCATCCCGACCGAGGACTTTAGTCCGACCGAGGGATCTGCGGTTCGCTCGCAGCGGCAGAAACATTGCCGCCGTGCTCCGCTAGCAGCCCGCAAGGGCGATATTTGTTTGAGCCGTGGGCGTAAGCCCGCGGTCACGGCCGATGATGAGACCGGAGCCACGGAGTGGCGGCACGGCCGTGATCGCCACATGCTGAGTGCGTGTCGCCGCTCCGCGGCTCCGTCCTCCAACACACATCCTCACCGCGGGCTCACGCCCACGGCTAAAACAAATGTCGCGGCTCCGCCGCTGCCGAACGGCGTGAGTCAAGCGATGGCACGGGCGAACTGACGACTCGGCCGCTTCGCTCGGATTACAACACTCCGCAGGGAACGATATGGCGCAATAGGGGTCCTTCGACTCCGGGCGGCGAACCGCACGCCGCCTTCGCTCAGGATGACAATTCGTAAACTTCCGCAATTTTCCGTGCCCTCAGTGGTGATATCTCCGTTTCCACAGCGAAAATGCTTTTGCCCGCAAGGTGCGGGACGCCGCCCCCACAAAACAGGCATAAGCTGTTCTTCCAGAAGCGAAAGAACGCATCCGAATCGCACAAAAAGACTGCATCCGGATACCCCTCTTAACCCTCTAACACGTATAAGGCGGTTAGCTATGGCAATCGGTGAAACGGTATATGTAAACAGCGTCCGCGAGCAGTTGCTGGCCGGGCGCGCGCGGCTTAGCGAAGTAGTAGGCGAGAACCAGAGCGAGCGCCTGCTAGCGCTATTGGACGAAGTCGACAGCGCCCTCCATCGCATCGATCACGGCACATTTGGCGTGTGCGAGATCTGCCAGGGCACCGTCGAAGACGAGCGGCTGCGCGAGAATCCCTTGGCCCGCGTCTGTCTGGATTGCCTGACTCCCAAGCAGCAGCGCGCGCTCGAGTACGACCTTGAGCTGGCAGCGCAGATCCAGAAAGGTCTATTGCCGCCGTGCGACGTTGCCTTTCCCGGATGGGACATTTCGTACCACTATCAGCCGGCCGGCGTGGTGGGCGGCGATTATTGTGACCTCATCGCCGGCAACGATGGCGAGCTGCATTTCGTGATGGCCGATGTTTCCGGCAAAGGCGTGGCCGCGGCGATGCTGTCATCGAACCTGCGCGCCATCTTCCGCTCGCTGATCCCTGTGGGCCTGAGCACCGCCGAACTCATGACGCGCGCCAACCGGCTCTTCCGCCAGAGCGCGCTGCCCACGCAATACGCCACGTTGGTCTTCGGCAAGTCGACCATCGCGGGCGATCTGGAAATCGTCAACGCCGGGCATCTTCCGGTGATGCTTGCCGGCAAGACGGGAACTCGCTTCATCGAAAGCACCGGCCAGCCGCTGGGGATGTTCGACGATCAGCTGTTCACCCCCGCGCGGGCGCGCATGCATGCCGGCGACACGCTGGTGCTCTACACCGACGGCATCTCCGAAGCGGAAAACAATGCCGGCGACGAATACGGTCTGGCGCGCCTGCAGACGATCATCGAGCAGCACTGTGCGGGCTGCCCGATGCGACTGGTGGACGCTTGCAAGCAGCAGCTCGATGGTTTCCGCGGCCGCAATGAGCGCTTCGACGACGAGACACTGCTGGCCATCCAATACGCGCCGACGGCGCTGCATGAGCACAGCCATCGCGCCGCGATCGTGTGAAACTCAACCTCGCGGCGGGCACAAGCCCGCCCGTGAATTCCCCTTTCCTCTCGAAGATGAATTTTCGGTAAAGACGCGTTCCCACGCGATCTCTTTTCACATTGCTCCGGTATCATCCGTCGCACCAATTTCCATGAGCTTCGCGATGAAACGAGCAATGCTCGCCGGCGCTGCGGTATTTCTGGCCTTCGTGCTGACTGCTCTTTCCGGCACGCTCGACAACAAGGATCCCACCGGTGTCTTCTCCGACCTGCCGCTGCAAGGCAGTTATAGCGTAGGCATTACCGTGCTCGGCCGGGCGACAGGCAAGATGACTACTTCTGACGGCACGCGCAACTATGTTTACAACATCATCAATCAACAGCGAGTCGAGATGCTGGAAACCGATACCAGCATCACCGCTCTTGGCGATGCCATTCGTCAGTTCTAGGAGCAGTTGCCAGTAGCCAGCAGTCAGCAGTCAGTTGGGAGATTGCGTACCCGGCTGCGAAGGGCATAGTCCCACAACGTGGGATGGAACAGTTCTTGCGGAGACTCTACCGGCTGCTACACCACCCGTCACACCGAAGCCACAACTGCGGTCCGCAGTCTCTCACTCTACAAACATGCAATCGCCGTACGAGTAGACCCGGTACCGCTGCTGCACCGCGTGCTCGTATGCTTTCAGGATTCGCTCGCGCCCGGCGAACGCCGCGACCAGCATCAGCAGCGTCGACTTTGGCAAATGGAAGTTGGTCAGCATCGCACCGACTACACGAAATTCAAATCCTGGATAGATGAAGGTGTCCGCCTCGCCGCGCTGAGCCGTGATACGAACACCAGATCGAGTGCTCGACTCGGGCCGGTTTTGCTTGGGTGGAGATTTTCTTGCCGCATACTCCAGCGTCCGTACCGTCGTTGTCCCGATCGCGACAATCCTTCTTCCGACTTCGCGCGCGCGCTGAATCTTCTCCGCCGCTTCCACGGAAATTTCATACCACTCGGTATGCAGCTTGTGCTCCTCGACCACCTCTTCCCGCACCGGCTGAAACGTTCCCAGCCCCACATGCAGCGTGACCTCTGCAGTCTCGATGCCGTGCTGCCGAATGCGCTCCAGTGTCTCGTCGGTGAAGTGCAAACCCGCTGTGGGCGCGGCAACCGAGCCCAGCGGCTTGGCGTAAACCGTCTGGTACTGCTCCCGATCCTCAATGGTATCGGCGCGATCAATATACGGCGGCAGCGGAACATGGCCGATGCGGCCGAGCACCGCGAAGAAATCCTCGACAGGATCGAAGCGCAAGTGCCGCTCACCAAAGGCTCCTCGTCCGATGATCTCGGCCGCCAGTTCATGCGACGCCTCATCGGCCTCGCCGCCGAAGTAAACGCGCTCGCCGACTCCCAGCTTTCGCCCGGGATGGACCAGCGCTTCCCACTCCATCGGCGAGTCAGAAATCTGTTTCGTCAGCAACACTTCGACCTGGCCGCGCAGGAAATCCTTGGTGGCCGGATTCTGCTGCGACACGCGCTGCGCCCGCGAGCCGCTGCGGTGTCCGTATAGCCGAGCCGGAAAGACCTTGGTGTTGTTGAAAACCACCAGATCGTCGGGCCGCAGCAGATCGGGGAACTCGCGAAACTGCCGATCTTCCACGACATCCAGCCCGCGCCCGACATGCAGCAGGCGTGACGCGGCGCGGTCAGCCAGCGGCTGCTGGGCGATCAATTCCTCGGGCAGGTGGTAGTCGAAATCGGAAACCAGCACGTCACCATTGTCTCGCAATCCTCAACACGCGCCTGTCTGGGTAGTGCATAGGTCACGTCGGAATGTTTTTCTTCCCTTTCCGGGCAGCCAAAAGCTGCGGTACGATGCAGGTATCGCCTAGTTTTTGGTACTCCCTCGTCTGCATGAAAACGGAGCAGCAGCATCGGGAAGAGATCGTCCGCTTCGGCAAATTGCTGCACCAGACTGGCCTGGTGGCGGCAACCGACGGCAATCTCTCCGTTCTTCTGGAGGACGGCAACATCCTCAGCACGCCGACGCTGATGAGCAAGGGTCTCATCGAGGTCGACGACCTCGTCATCGTCAATCGGCAAGGAAAGAAGTTAAGTGGCGCTCGCGATGTCTCCAGCGAGATCGCCATGCATCTTTTGATCTATGGCAAGCGCCGCGATGTGGGCGCCGTGGTGCATGCGCATCCGCCGACGGCCACGGGCTTCGCCGCAGCGGGACTGGCGCTTGATCGTGCGCTCTGCGCGGAGCTCATCGTCACTCTGGGCTCGGTACCGCTGGCCAATTATGAAACGCCCGGCACGCCCGAATTGGCCGAAGCGCTGGCGCCGCTCGTGCCTGACCACGACGCCATCCTGATGGCGAACCATGGCGTGGTGACCTACGGCGTGGACCTGCTCAACGCCTACATGAACATGGAAACCGTCGAGCACTTCGCCAAAATCGCTCTGGTGACGCATCTGCTCGGCCGCCAGCAGCCGCTCAGCGAACAGCATGTCGACAAGCTGCGCGAGATCCGCACCAAGTACCTCGCCAACAATCACGTCATGTCGCACGGCAAAGACTAAGGCGAGCAATTAGCGATTAGTTTGAGGCGGACTGGCCAGTCGCTTTGTGTCGGGGCACGACTTCACAGGCCCGCTGTAAAAATCGATTGAGGAGTGTTTTGAAGGGGCGCACCTTTAGGTGCGCCGTTGCAAGTCTTTTATTTTTGTCATCCCGAGGAGGCCTTCAGGCCGACGAGGGATCTGCGGTTCGACTTTTTCAGCGGCCTGTTCAATCGTGCCGCAAAGGCTCTCTCGAATGCGGGCTCCAGGCCCTGCCCCCGCTCGAAGCGCGAATGGCCCGCATCCCTAATTCGGACCGGACTCGCCAGTCGCGGAACTTTCAAACTCCTCCCGCCAATTTCTGCCTTAGTATGCCGCTGTCCGATTTCGGACACTTTTATCCGCCATAGGACAGAACTGCCTTTCCCGCCCATCGCGCAACCGGCCGTAAGCGACTGATACCGCAGTAATTACCTGTCTCCAAAAATGGCTCTCCGCTTGCACAATGGACTACGTAATGGATATCGCTCGTCCCGAAATTAAACGTCAAAAGCGCCGCCGTCAGATCATCTGGTCGGTCGTTGCGCTGGTCGTGCTGGTAGGAGTCACGGTGGGCATTTCGCGCCTGAAACCGGCTGCCCCCACCGTCGACCGCAGCACCATCTGGACCGACACCGTGAAGCGCGGCTCCATGCTGCGCCAGGTGCGCGGCCTCGGCTCCCTGATCCCCAGTCACGAGGACGTTCGCCAGATTCCCGCGGAAACCGAAGCTACCGTCATTCGCATTGATAAGCTGCCCGGCTCCCAAGTCACCGCCGACACGATTCTGGTCGAGATGGTCAATCCGCAACTTGAGCAGGAAGCGCTCGACGCGCAGCTGCAGGTGAAAGCCGCCCAAGCCGAGTATCAGAGCCTGAGGGTCAAGCTCGACAGCGATCTGATGAATGAGAAGGCCGGCGCAGCCACCGTCAACGCCGATTACAACGAAGCGCAGCGCCAGGCGCAGACCGACAAATCGCTCTACGATCTCGGCGTGATCTCCGGCCTGGCTGCCAAGGCCTCAGCCGGTAAGGCGCAGGAGATGGTCACGCGCGATCAGATCGAAGACGAACGGCTGAAGGTCAACAAGGAAGCCATCGCATCGCAGCTTGCCGTGCAACAGGCTAAGGTCGACCAGATGCGCGCGCTGGCGCAGCTCAAGCAGGAGCAACTGGATAAGCTGAAGGTCAAAGCCGGCGTCGATGGCGTGCTGGTCGAGATGCCGCTACAGGTTGGGCAGCACGTACTGCCGGGAACGGAGCTAGCGAAGATCGTCCAGCCGAATCACCTGATGGCCGAGCTGAAAATTCCTGAAACGCAGGCGCGCGACGTGCAGATCGGCGAGCCCGCTTCCGTCGACACGCACAACGGCGTCATCGCGGGCGAGGTCAGCCGCGTCGATCCCGCGGTGCAGAACGGCACGGTCACCGTCGACGTGAAGTTGACCGGCGAGTTGCCCAAAGGCGCGCGTCCTGACCTGAGCGTCGACGGCACCATCGATCTGGAGAAGCTCGACAACGTGCTCTACGTCGGTCGGCCGGCCTTCGGCCAGGAAAGCAGCACCATCTCGATGTTCAAGCTCGATCCGACCGGCAATAACGCATCGCGCGTGCAGGTGAAGACCGGTAAAGCATCGGTGAACCAGATTGAGATCGATTCCGGATTGAAAGAAGGCGACACCGTGATTCTCTCCGACATGTCGCGCTGGGATAACACGGATCGAGTGAGGTTGGAGTAAGGCAGCAATTAGCAATTAGCGATTAGCAACTAGCTTTTGGCCCTTAGCTCTTCGCTGCGGTGGCATCGAATTGTTCTGCTTGCGGCCGAGAATGCGACCCGCGAACCACCCAGCGCCGGAGGCGCGAAAGAAGATAGCCCAGCGCTTCAGCGCTGGGTAAGCGCACCTTGAAGCTTTGAGCCCCTTTAGGGGCGGCACATGCTCCAAGATTGGAACGAAGATCGACGAGGACACGTAACTCATCACGGGCTCGCTAACAGCTAGAAAGCCCCACGATTGGACAAACACATGACCGAAGCTGGAATTCCGCTGATCGAAATCGAAAACATGACCAAGGTCTTTTACACCGATGAGGTCGAGACCCACGCGCTGGCCGGCGTTCACCTCATGGTTCGCAAGGGCGAATATGTTGCCATGTCCGGGCCATCGGGCTGCGGCAAGTCGACGCTGCTCTCCATCATCGGACTGCTCGACACGCCGACCGCCGGCAACTATCGCCTCAACGGCCAGCCGGTCGAGAACCTCGATTTCGGCGATCGCTCGCGCATTCGCAACCGCGAGATCGGTTTCATCTTCCAGAGTTTCAACCTCATTGGCGATCTTACGGTCTACGAAAACGTCGAGCTGCCGCTCACCTATCGCGACGGGATGCCCGGCGCCGAGCGCAAGCGCCGCGTGCTCGATTCGCTGGAGCGTGTCGGCATGGCGCACCGCCTGCGGCATTATCCGTCGCAGCTCTCCGGCGGTCAGCAGCAACGGGTCGCTGTGGCGCGGGCTCTGGCAGGTTCGCCGTCCATCCTGCTGGCCGACGAGCCGACTGGAAACCTCGACTCACGCAACGGCGAAGCCGTGATGGAGCTTTTGCAGAAGCTGCACCGCGAGGGCGCGACCATCTGCATGGTGACGCACGACCCGCGATTCGCCGCGCACGCGCAGCGCGAAGTGCATTTGTTCGACGGCAAGGTCGTCGCTGAGGAAGAACTCCGCCGGTTGATGCAGGAAAGTAACACCTAGCACTTGGCACTTGGCATTTAGCACTTGGCACTCGGCAGAGTAGCGCAAAGGAAATCTTTGGCGAGCACTCACAAGCGAGTGGCTCTCGGATCGTTATTAATTTCGGTGACGCGACTCACCTTGAGCGCATTTGCCAAATGCTAAGTGCTAACTGCCAAGTGCCAAATGCAAGCTCTCGAGCGATACAAATGTCCGGATTATTCCAAGATCTTCGCTACGCATTTCGCCAGCTGCGCAAGAACCCCGGCTTCGCTGCCGTCACGGTTCTCACGCTGGCTCTGGGCATCGGTGTGAATGCCGCGATGTTCGCGGTCATCGACGCCGTGCTTTTGCGGCCGCTGCCGTTCCCCAAGCCCGATCAGATCGTGCAGATGAGCGAAGCGCGGCCGGACTCTGCCGCGCCCAATTCTTCCTCGCTACCCGACATTCGCGATTGGCGCGCGCAGGCCCGCTCCTTCCAGGACATCGGCTGGTACACAGTTGGCATTCGCAGCGTCGACGTCCCAGGTTTCTCCGATTTCATCCCGGTGATCGCCGGCAGCCCCAACCTTCTATCGACCTTGCAGGTTGAGCCCGCGCTGGGGCGGAACTTTTCACCGCAGGAGGATCAGCCTGGTCGCGGCGATGTTCTGCTGATCAACTCAGTCGCGTGGGAAAAATTCTTCGACAAGAATCCGCAGGCTATCGGCCGCCAGCTCAAGCTTGGAGATAAGCTTTACACGGTCATCGGCGTGATGCCGGCCGGCTTCGAGTTTCCTTCCGTCGGCGACGGCCCGGTCGTCTGGACGCCGCTGGTTCCCAACAAAGATATCGAGGCCCGCGAATCAGAAGACCTGGTTGCGATCGGAAGGCTGAAGAATGGGATATCGCCGGACGCAGCCCAGGCTGAACTCACCGGAATTCAGACCAATATTTCGAAGGCCTATCCCAATCTCGAATTGAACAAACGCGTGGTGGTTAAGCGCTACCGCGAGGTGCTGACCGGCAATGTCCGTCCGGCACTTCTGGCGCTGCAGTTTGCCGTTCTCGCGGTTTGGCTCATCGCTTGCGCCAATGTTGCCAGCCTGCTGCTCTGGCGCACCACCGGACGCCGCCGCGAGATCGCCATTCGCAGCGCCATCGGCGCTGATCGCGTGCGCCTGGTGCGGCAATTCCTCACCGAGAGCGTAGTGCTCGCCTTCACCGGCGCGGCTATGGGACTGGCGCTGGCCTTCGGCTGCGTTCGCGTGCTCAAGTTCTATCTCGACCTGTATCTGCCGCTCTCCAGCCACATTCATATCGACGCTCGAGTAGCCGCGGCCCTGGTTGGCTTCTCCATTCTTTCGGCGGTGCTGTTTGGACTGATTCCGGCATTGCAAGCAGCGCGAGCTCCAGCCCAGGAAGCCTTGCGTGAAGGGACGCCCAGCGCGGGCGCCAGTCGTCGCCAGAAGCATTTTCGCGATGCGCTGGTCGTGGGCGAGATCGCGCTCTCGTTGCTCTTGCTGATCTCTGCCGGCTTGCTATTACGCAGTCTGCTGGCCTTGCGCAATCTGCCTCTGGGCTTCGTGCCCAACAATGTCGTAACCACCGCAATCATGCTGCCGCAGTCGGGTGGCGGCATAGTCGGCCAGACCGGTAAGTACGCCGGACAGGACATCGCGCAGGTGTTCTATACGCCGTTGCTCGACCGGCTCGCGCACCTTCCCGGTGTCGACTCGGCCGCCCTGACGACGACCCTTCCGCTGTCGCCAAGCTTCCAGGCGAGCGGTTCGTTCGAGATCATCGGCCGTCCTAAAGATCCGGCAAACAAACTCAACGCGGCGATACGCGCGGTGAGCCCGAACCTGTATTCCACGCTGGGCGTTCGCTTGTTGCGGGGACGTTCCTTGAGCGACGCGGATGGTCCGCAGGGAGTTCCCGCGGCCATTGTTAATCAGACCTTCGTGAAGAAATATTTTCCCAACCAGAATCCGCTGGGCCAGCAGCTCAAGATCAGCGACAAGGGACCGCACGGAACCGCGACCATTGTCGGAGTGGTCGAAGATACGCATCAGACGGCCATGTCCGAGGACGTGCAGCCACAGATCGATATCTCGTATCTGCAGCTCGCGCCGGATGATGAACTGACGCCGTACATTCTGGCTTCATTCACCAATCTCGCGCTGCGCACCCATGTTGCGCCTTCCACGGTGATCCCGAGCCTACGTAGCACCCTGCGCGAGATCGATACCAGCCTGGCCGTAATGGATATTCGCACTCTGGATGACGTGGTCGACACCTCGCTGGGAAGCCAGACATTGGCCGTGCGTCTGCTGTGGATCTTTGCCGGCTCGGCGCTGCTGATCTCGATTGCTGGCATCTACGGCCTGCTGGCCTACAACGTCAGCCAGCGCACGCGCGATCTGGGAGTTCGTATGGCACTGGGCGCCACGCGCGGCAATGTAATTAGCCTGGTGTTGCGGCAGGCAGTCTTTCTTCTCGGGATCGGAGTTGGCATCGGCGTCGTGGCCGCGATTTCCGTCGGCAGCGTGCTGCGCAGCTTTTTGTACGGAGTTGTGCCCTACGATGTGTCGACCATCATCGCGGTGTCAGTGCTGTTGTTGGCCAGCGGATTGTTCGCGAGCTATATTCCGGCGCGTCGCGCGTCGAGGATCGATCCCGTGAAGGCGTTGCGGTGGGAGTAAAGCAGCACTTAGCAGTAAGCATTTAGCACTTGGCAAAACCGCGCATGCAACGCTTTGGCTAAGTGCCAAATGCTAAGTGCTAAATGCCAAGCAGGGGTTGCCTGCTACGAACCATGATCCAACTTAAAAACGTCGAACGCAGTTACAAAACCGGAGCGGGGCAGACCTGGGTGTTGCGCCGCATCGACCTCACCATCAATGAGGGCGAATTCGTCACCGTCATGGGACCATCGGGCGCGGGCAAATCCTCGCTGCTGAACGTGCTGGCCCTGCTGGACGATCAGTGGGCCGGCGAATATTGGTTTGGCGAGCAGCCGGTCCACCTGATGAAGCGCAAGGATCGCGCTGAGTTGGCCAAGCGCAAAATCGGCATGGTCTTCCAGAGCTATCACCTGCTCGACGACCTGACGGTGCAGGAGAACATCGATCTGCCGCTCTCGTACAAAGACATTCCGCGCGGTCAGCGGCAGGGCATGGTCGCCGAAACGCTCGACCACTTTCGGATCGTCGCCAAGAAAGATCTGTATCCCAACCAGCTTTCCGGCGGGCAGCAGCAATTGGTCGGCGTTGCGCGCGCGGTGATTCACCGTCCGGCGCTGCTCCTGGCCGACGAGCCCACCGGCAATCTGCACTCCAGCCAGGCCAAAGAGATCATGGAACTGTTTACCAAGTTGAATCAGGAGGGCACGACGATCGTGCAGGTCACGCACTCGGAGGTCAATGCCTCCTACGGCTCGCGCACCATTCAAATGAAGGACGGCTGGGTCGTCACCGACACCGGCAATCCAGCGCTAGCGCCAAGCGGGGAGGCGGTCGGTTCATGATGGCCCGTCGCTCGCCTTCCGCGGTTCTCATCTTCGCTTTGTGTGCTTCGCTGGTCTCGGCGCAGGCGCAGCAGGAGACGACCAATCCTCCTGCGCAGCAGCAGAGTTCCAATTCTGGCCAGCAGGAGACGCCGAACGGGCCCACGCCGCAGCAGGCTCCCGCAATGACGACGCAGCCCTCTTCCCTGGGAGGGATGTCGATTCGCACGCCCGCGAACCTGGCGATCCCACATTCCAACGATCCCGTTCGCGCTTACCTGCCCAGCCTGGTTCCGAAGCCTGATCTGTCGAACTCGCCGCGGCTTGAGCAACTCATTCGCGATGGCAAGCTCTACATCTCGCTGCAAGATACCATCGACCTGGCGCTCGAAAACAATCTCGATCTGGCGATCGCGCGCTACAACTTGCCCATCGCCGACACTGACATTCAGCGCACCAGAGCCGGCGGCTTCTTTCGCGGCGTCAATACCGGTATTGTGCAGGGCACGGTTGGCGGAGGCGTAGGCGGTTACGGCGCAGGCGCTCCCGGTGCAGGCGCCGGCGGCACGACCGGCGGCGCGGGTGGTGCGGGCGCTGGAGCGTCCGGACTGGTGCAATCCACGCTCGGTATCGGTACCAATGTGTCGTCCTACGACCCAATCCTGAGCGGCACCACCAGCCTGGAACACCAGACACTGCCGCTGTCCAACATCACGCTTTACGGCGTTCCGTCGCTGCAAACCAACGTCGGCCTGATGAACCTGAATTACAGTCAGGCGTTCCCGACTGGTACCAGCGTCAGCCTCGAGGTTGACAACAATCGGACGGCCAGCAACAGTATCTTCAACAGCCTGAATCCGACCCTGAACTCGTTCTACCGCTTCACCATTCAGCAGCAGTTGCTGGCGGGCTTTGGAACCGGTCCCAACCTGCGCTATCTGCGCATCGCCAAGAACAACAAGAAAATTTCCGACATTGCTTTCAAGTCGCAGGTGATATCGACCGTAACCCAGGTCGCCGACATGTACTGGGACCTGGTCAGCGCCTATCAGGGCGAGAAGGTGATGGAGCAGTCGTACGCCTTCGCGCAGCGGAGCCTCGACACGGCCAAGAAGCAGCTCCAGCTGGAAGCCATTCCGGCGATGGATGTGATGCGCGCTGAAGCCGAAGTCTCGAAGCGCGACCAGGACCTGACTGTAGCCAAGACCACGCTTCAACTGCAGGAATCGCTGGTGAAAAACGCGCTGACCAAGAATCTCGACGATCCCAGTCTGGAAGCCATGCCGGTGATTCCCACCGATACGCTGGAGACGGTGCAGGAGATTCCCGAACGCCCGACGCAGGAGCTGATCACGGAGGCGCTTGGGACCCGGCCGGAAGTGGCGGAGTCCGACATCGATCTCAGCAATCGCGAGATCACGCGCAAAGCCGCTGCTAATGCGCTTCTTCCCACGCTGACGCTGGTGGGATTTTATGGCAGCAGTGGAATTGCCGGCGACCTGAACCCGTACTTCGCCGCCGGGCCCAATCCGCCACTGGTGCCTACCAACTGGTACGGGGCTTTTCAGGATGCCTGGAACAACTCGTCGCCGGATTATCTGGTCGGACTGACTCTCAACGTTCCCATTCGCAATCGCGTGGCGAAGGCCGATCAGTATCGTTCGGAGCTGGAGTATCGCCAGGCCGAGGTGCGTGAACAGCAACTGAAGAAGCAGATTCGCATCGAAGTCCGCAACGCCGAGTATGCTTTGGAGCAGGGGAGATCGCGTGTGGACGCTGCTCGCAAGGCACGCGATCTGGCGCAGAAAACGTTTTCCATCATGCAACAGGAGCAGACGCTCGGCGCAGGATCGAATTTCCAGACGCTCGCCGCGCAGCGTGATCTCGCGCTCGCCGAGCTGGACCTGGTGAATGCCAGCACGGCGTATCAGAAATCCAAGCTGGAGTTGCAGCGCTCGACTGGAACCACGCTGGAGGAAAACAAGATTCAGATCCACGCCGCGGTGGACGGCGTCGCACGTTAATCAAGCGTGTCATCCTGAGCGCAGCGAAGGATCCCTATAGCGCCAGACGCTCTCGGTGACAGCTTTACTGAAGGGACGGAATACACAACTTGCCGCGCACTCAAAGTCCGACGAACCCCGCGCGCGACGCCGCTTCCGAGGCGCGCGATCGCCAGCGTACCGGCCGCATCCTGGCAGCTGACGACCAGCCGCACATCCTTGAGGCGCTGGAGTTGTTGCTCCGCCCGGCAGGCTTCGCAGTCGACACCGCGAAATCTCCCGCCGCGGTCCGCGAGGCCCTGGCCAGCGAATTCTACGACGCGGTGCTCATCGACCTGAATTACACGCGCGACACTACCTCCGGACAGGAGGGCCTCGACTTGCTTTCGGAAATAGTTGCCCTCGACAGCAACATGCCCGTCATCGTGATGACTGCCTGGGGCAACGTCGGGCTCGCGGTCGAAGCCATGCGCCGCGGCGCGCGCGACTTCATCCAGAAGCCGTGGGAGAACGAGCGCTTGCTGGCAATCTTGCGCACACAGGTCGAATTGCATCGCGCTCTGCAGCGCACGCAACAGCTCGAAGCCGAAGCCCGACTCCTGCGCGCCGAAGGCAGGCCCGAATTCATCGCGGAAGCGCCGTCGATGCAGCCGGTGCTGCAGACCATCGCACGCATCGGTCCGTCCGACGCCAACGTACTGGTCACCGGAGAACACGGTACCGGCAAAGAGGTGGTCGCGCAGACGCTGCATGCGCTGTCGCCACGCGCGTCGATGCCGCTGGTCGCCGTCAATACCGGCGCGCTTCCGGAAGGCACCTTCGAAAGCGAGCTCTTCGGTCACGTGAAAGGCGCCTTCACCGATGCCCGCATGGATCGCATCGGCCGCTTCGAGCTCGCGGACAACGGTACCATCTTCCTCGACGAGATCGGCAACGTTCCGATTCGCCAGCAGGCGAAGCTCCTGCGTGTCCTGGAAACCGGCGAGATCGAGCGCGTTGGCTCCTCGCGCACCAAGCACATCAACGTCCGCCTGATCTCGGCGACCAACTGCAACCTGCAGGAGGCCATCGCAGCCGGGCAATTCCGCGAAGACCTGCTCTTCCGCCTCAACACGGTCGAGATTCCGATTCCTCCGCTGCGCGACCGCCGCGAAGATATTCCGCTGCTTGCGGCGCACTTCCTGAAGCGCTATGCTGCGCGCTACCGGGCTCCGGTAAACGGATTCGCGCCGACGGCCCTGCAAGCCATGATTCAGTACGCCTGGCCAGGCAATGTGCGCGAACTGGAGCACACATTGGAGCGCTCCGTGCTCATGTGCCAGACGGGGGAGATTCAGGTTTCCGATCTCGGATTGAATGTGCAGCAACGCTCGCAGGGGCTCAATCTGGAAGAGCTGAGCATCGAAGAGGTCGAAGGCATTCTGGTTCGCAAGGCGCTGCAACGCTTCCACGGCAATGTGAGCCAGGCGGCGGAGGCCCTCGGCCTGAGCCGCGGCGCGCTATATCGCCGGATGGAACGCTATGGACTCTAGTTCAGGCGGCGAAGGTAAGCCTCCTGTCGCGCTGATTACCAAACCGGCGCTTGATCCAAGTACTGACTCGCTCACTGCCCTGACTACCAAGCCTGCCGCGGAAAGACGGCGTACAGCCGATAGCCAATCTCATCGCCGGCGCGGCTTCCGGCTGCTCTACGAAAAACGCATCGCGTTGTTTGCCATTCTGGCGGCGCTGCCGGGCGTCGCCTTCGGCACCAGTCTTATCTGGACCCGCGACTGGAGCCGCGACACCAAAATCTCGCTTACCGTGCTGGAGATGTTTCTCTGGCTGGTGCTGACGCTGGCGCTGCTCGATCAGATCGTTCGTCCCTTGCAAACATTGACCAACGTCGTCGGCGCGCTGCGCGAGGAGGACTATTCATTTCGCGCGCGCGGCGCCGCTCCTAACGACGCAATGGGAGAGCTGGCGCAGGAAATCAACTCTCTCGCCGACATCCTCACCGAACAGCGCGTGCAGACCATCGAAGCAACGGCGCTGCTGCGCCGCGTGGTCGAAGAAATCGACACGCCGCTCTTCACCTTCGATCCCGATCATGCTCTGCGCCTGATGAACGCCGCCGGCGAGCGATTGTTGCAGCAGCCTGCAGCGCGCTTGCTGGGCAAGACCGCCAGCGAACTCGAACTGAATGCCTGCTTCGAAGCTGACAACGAAACGCTGGTCGCGCTGCCCTATTCCGCTCCCAACGCGCGCTGGATGGTCCGCAAACGCTCCTTCCGGCAGAACGGCGTACCGCACACGCTGATCGTGTTGTCGGATGTGAGCCGCGCTCTGCGCGAGGAAGAGCGCAGCGCCTGGCAAAGGCTGATCCGCGTGCTCGGCCACGAGCTGAACAATTCCCTCGCGCCGATTATCTCGATTGCCGGCAGCCTGTCGTCGCGCCTGCCGCTGGAGGAGTTGCCGGACGCGCAGAACGCCGACTTCCAGCGTGGGCTGAACATCATCGAGTCGCGTACCGCGTCGCTGCATCGCTTCCTGCAGGCGTATCGCCGGCTGGCGCAGATGCCATCGCCCAAGCTGCAGCCGGTTGAAGTGCGGCCGCTGATCGAACGCATCGCCACACTGGAAACCCGGCTAAAGGTCGACATCTCTCCCGGCCCCGATCTGATCTTGATGATCGATCCCGACCTGATCGAGCAGATGCTGATCAATCTGGTTCGCAACGCAGTCGACGCCGCACTGGAGCAAGCGCAATCGCCGCAGTCCAGCGAACCGTCGCCCGCTACGGTCGGAGTGCGTTGGGAGCAAACCAATCATCACGTGGCGTTGATGGTCGAGGACAACGGCATCGGCCTGCTCAATCCCAGCAACGTGTTCGTGCCTTTCTACACCACCAAGCCTGGCGGCTCAGGAATCGGCCTGGTGCTCTCGCAGCAGATCGCCGAAGCCCACGGCGGCTCGATCGAGCTGGCCAATCGCGGTGATGCGCGCGGCTGTCGCGTGAAGGTAACTCTGCCGTATCGGCATTCGTAATGCTTAGGTAGAACCTCGCGGGATTTGTTGGCAACCCGGGTTTGATCCTGTCACAACCAGGATTCCGGGTATCGGGTGGAGCACGCCTTCAGGCGTGCAAATCACCCAGCGGATAGAGGTCCGGCTTTAGCCGCTGAGGTAGGCGGTCGCGAAGTTTCACCTGAGCGGCTGAAGAGGCCGCTGAAAAAGTCGAAAGCAGATCCCTCGTCGGCCTGAAGGCCTCCTCGTGATGACAAAACAAAAGACTTGCAACGGCGCAGCTAAAGCTGCGCCCCTTCAAAACACTCCACAATCGACTTTTTCAGCAGCCTGTGAAGCCGGTACTCAACAGACTTTCTTTAATGCACGCCTGAAGGCGTGCTCCACCCGGCTTGCGAAACATTAACTCTGGAAGGCTTTACGGTTTTTTCTGCGCCGCGCCACTGGTCGTCGCTGGAGCGGGTATGTTCCTCTCACCCTCAGGTACCTTCTGCTCCCCATACTGCACCAGAATGGTGATCCTGCGATTCGCGGGATCGGAGGGATCTTTGGCGTTCCTTGGCTGCTGATCGGCGAAGCCGCGTACCTGCGCGACTTGATCTGATCGCAGTCCATGTTGCTGCATAATGCGACGGCTGGCGTTGGCGCGGTCGACCGACAGCTCCCAATTCGTGTAGTTCTTGCCTGCCGAGAACGGTTGCGAATCGGTGTGGCCCTCGACCGAAATCTTGTTGGGCGCCTTGCCCAGCTCCTCGGCAATCGTCATCAGCAATTCGCGGCCATTGCCGTTGGGGTCGGGCTTGCCGCTGTCGAAGAATGTGCCGTTCTTCGATTCCAGCCGTTCGATGCGCAATCCCTCTTGCGTCACCGTCATCTCGATGTGGTCTTTCAGCTTGTCGAAGTTGGCGACCTGGCGAATCGCTTTCTCCAGCTCGCTTTTGACCTTGTCCAGACTTTCCTTCGTGATCTCTCTCGTCGGCTGCGGCAGCGTCTTCAATCCCATCAGCTTACCGGTGCCCGCCGGATCTTTGAAATATCCACTGATGGCTTCCTGAATCGGCTTGCTGGTGTTCATCAGCCACAGCACGATGAACAGTGCCATCATCGCAGTAACGAAGTCGGCGTAGGCCACTTTCCACGCGCCGCCATGATGGCCGCCGTGTCCGCCTTTGCGCTTGATGGTGATCGGCTGAGTTTTTGCAGCAGCAGCCATCGATGGTTCCTAAGACGGGGCCACGGCTTCGGCAGTAGGCGCAGCCTCCGGGCTTTCCGTCGCAGCGGCCGCGCCGGATTGCTTGCAGTTCTTCTCGAACTCTGAGAAGGTTGGGCGCAGATGTGCCGGCACTGCGCGGCGTCCCATCTCGACCGCCAGCAGCGGCGATGTCCCTTTCATGAACGCAATCATGGTCACGCGCAGCACGTGCAAGTATTCGTGCTCCTCGTGCGCCAGCTTCGCCAGGTTCGCGGCGATCGGCCCGATGAAGCCATAGCACATCAGAATGCCGAGAAACGTTCCCACCAGAGCCGCTGCGACTTTCTTGCCGATCTCTTCCGGCGGCCCTCCCAATGCACTCATCGTCATGACCACGCCAAGCACTGCGGCAACAATTCCCAGCCCGGGCAGCGAATCGGCCACACTGCTGAGCGCGCCCACCGACTGCTCGGTCTCGCTAGCGTGGACATCCATATCGGCCTCAATCATCTGGTCGACATCGAATGCCTCAACGCCGCCCATCAGCACCATGCGCATGGTGTCGCAGACAAAATCGCGCACGTGGTGATCTTTGACGAATGCGGGATAGGCTTTAAAGAACGTGCTCTTCTCCGGCTCTTCGATGTCGTTTTCCACCGAGTTCGGCCCGTCCCGCCGGATCTTGTTGAACATGTTGTACATCATCTTCAGCGCGTCGAGATAGCGCTTCTTGCTGAATTTCGATCCCTTCAGCACCTGCAACACGCCGTTCATGACGCCCTTCAGCGTGTGCAGTGGATTGGCGACCAGCAGTGTGCCCAGTGCCGCGCCGCAGATGATGATGGCTTCCGAAGGTTGAATCAGCACACGGATGGGTCCGTGCTCCATCATGAAGCCGCCGATCACGGCACCCAGAACCACTAGAATTCCGATGATGGCAAACATGCTTCTTCTTGATCCCTGGTGCTCAAGTCGGCGCTGCCACGACCCGAGGACGCTTGAGCCATAGCAAATCGCCGGACGCGCGCGTCCATCTGGTTCTATCGGCAGAGCAGGAGAAATCTTGCGCCGCCAAGTACCAGAGAACGGCGCGACAATTCTTATCCCGTCAGCTACACTGGCCTCCTACACAAAATGGCATGGTTTAAGCGCGAATCCGTCCCCCTCGACACTTCGGGCGAGAAGCGGGTCAAGACCGAAGGTCTGTGGGTGAAGTGTGACAACTGCCGGCAGATCATCTGGAAGAAGGATCTGGACCAGAACTTCAATGTCTGCCCCAAGTGCGACCGTCACTTCCGCATCGACGCCCGCACCCGTCTTTCCTATTTCCTCGACGACGGCAAGTATGAAGCCGAGGACAACAACCTCGTCTCCACCGATCCGCTGCACTTCACCGATCTGAAGCCCTATTCCGACCGGCTGAAGCGCTCGCAACAGGAGACCGGCCTGAACGACGCGGTCATCAACGCGCGCGGCACGCTCGAAGGCAAGCCCGTCATCGTCAGCGCCATGGAGTATTCCTTCATCGGCGGCTCCATGGGAGCGGTGGTCGGCGAAATGATCACCCGCGCCATTGAGAAGGCGACCACGGAGAAAGTGCCGCTGATCATCGTCTCCGCTTCCGGGGGCGCTCGCATGATGGAAGGCGCAATCAGCCTGATGCAGCTGGCGAAGATCTCCGCCGCGCTGGCTCGCATGGAAGATGCCAAAGTTCCCTACATCTCGGTGATGACCGATCCCACCACCGGCGGCACAACCGCCTCGTTTGCCATGCTGGGCGATCTCAACATCGCCGAGCCGGGCGCGCTCATCGGATTCGCTGGACCACGCGTGATCGAGCAGACCATCCGGCAGAAGCTGCCCGAAGGCTTCCAGCGCAGCGAATTTCTGCTGGAACACGGCATGCTCGACGCCGTCGTGCGCCGCCACGATCTCCGCACCTACATCTCGCGAGCGCTGGAGTTTATGAAAACTCCGGCGAACTGATTTTGTTTGTACTCGATGAAAGCACTCCGGTAGAGCGGGCCTTTAAGCCCGCGTGTGCGGTGTCGTCCCGTTGGAATGTCTGAAGGTTCGCTCTACCTAACATTCTCCGAAAGCACATAGGACTGCACAACATTTTTTGATATCCTCCCAACAACCACTTCGCCAGCTAGTCCCGCCATGAAAATTCTTATTCTCACTACCGATCAGGAGTTGGCGTTGCTGCGTCAGCGCGTGCTGGAGTCGGCCGGGCATCAGGTTGTCGCTGTCGTCGGCGAGAGGGAAGCGGTGAAAGCCGCGGAACAGCAAGTGCCGTTTGACGTCGCGCTTCTATGCCATCGCATGCCCGACGCGACCGCGCGCAAGATCATGCGCATCTTCCGCGATGGCAAGCGGCCGGGCAAAGTCATTTACATCACCCCGATCTACGGCATCTGGCCGGAAGTCGAGGCCGATCGCTATTTCGTTGGCGCTGACGGGCCGGACGCGCTCCTCAGCATAGTCGCCGAAGTGGGGTCGTAAGCTGATGCCTAAGTGTGGTGCCCGGATTACCCAAACTGGCGTTGGAATAGAACACCGTCTTTGCTAAGCTTTTCGCACTATGACATCCCAGGATCTGTTGAATCGCGCCACTCAGGCGAAACGCGAAGGCCGTCTCACCGACGCCCGACGCGATGCTTCGATCGCCGCAGGCCTGCTACGCGGGGAGCCGCCCGGAGCGGACCTGGCCAATGCCCTTCGCCTGGTTGGTGAGCTCGAACGCAAGCTTCATCAGGACAGTGCTGCGCGCGCGCACTATGAGGAAGCGGTGGATCTGTGCCGCTTCCACGCCGATCCGCTGACGCAGGCGCACACGATTCGCCACCTCGGCGACCTGTATTACGATGCCGGAAATGCCGAACTGGCTGAGCCCTGTTACCGCGAGGCCCTCGATCTCTATCGCGGCCAGGTGAACGCGCCTCCGCTGGAGCTTGCCAATGCCATTCGCAGCATGGCGATCTTGAAGAGCAATTCCGGCGAGATGGAGCAAGCGAAGGTGCTCTGGCAGGAAGCGCGTGACCTGTACGCGCTGGTCAATGTGCCGGAGGGTGTTCAGGAAAGCTCGAGCCATCTGGCTCGCCTCGCGGGATAGGGCACGGAACGTGGCGCTCGCAGCAGCGCCACACCGCTTCATGGGAATCGGCTGGATCAATCCCACTGCCTCGCCGATTTATGCTGCACCCGCGACGAAATCGTGTTACAAGAAAAACACACCATCCGTTGCTAGCCGGTGTCTAGACCGGTAGTGACGGAAATTTCGGGCGAACATGGGCCGGTGCCAGCTGCCGGTGGGGGGAGGTGCCACATGGATCTGATTACGATCGCTGTGGTAGGTATCATTGTCGTGAGCTACGTGGTCGGTTCGCTGACCAGCTCAGTCGATACTGAGCAGAAACTGCCGCATCGCTATTAGTTGCGGACAACAGAGCAGAGGCGCACCTACAGTCGCCTCTGTTTGCATTTTTGGACGGCAGCCAATACCAGCGGGCTACTCTGCGCGCAACGCGTCGACCGGATTCACCGACGCGGCCCGCCGTGCCGGCAGATAACTGGCGAGCAACGCGGCGACGGCAAGCACAGCAGCTACCGCAGCCAGCGTCGATACATCCCACGCAGCCACTCCGAACAGCAGCTTGCGCATAAGAACTGCCGCGGCGACAGAACAAGCTAGCCCCACGACAATTCCGGTGCCCGTCAGCCATCCGGCCTCGCGCATGACGAGCTGATACACCGCGCTGCGTTGTGCTCCCAGCGCCATGCGCACCCCGATCTCTCGCGTTCTCTGGCTCACCGAATAAGCAATCACGCCGTAGAGTCCGACTGCACCCAGCAGCAAAGCCAGCGCCGCGAAACCGCCGATCAGCCACGCCGATGTGCGGTGCAGGTAGGCAGACTGTGAGTTATCGATTCGCTGACTCATCGTTGCCTGGTCGAACGTGGGGATGCCGGGATCAACCTCGCGAATCGCCGAGACTACCGAGGGCAGAATCGACTGCTCGGCTCGATCGGTGCGAACCAGCAGGGTGATGTAGTCATCTGGGCTCTGGTTGAAAGGCTCGTAGATGGCCGGCCACAGATCGTCATCCAGGTTGCCCTCGCGGATGTCATCGACCACGCCGACGATGACCTCCAGCGACTTGGGCGACAGCTCGGTATCTCCAATCTGCTTGCCGATCGGATCCTCGCCTGGAAAATATTTCCTGGCCAGCCCCTGGTTGATGATTACCACATGAGGCTTCGTCGCGTCCTCGGCATCTGTGAAGAAACGGCCGCGCAGTAGCTTCGCCTGTATGGTCTTGAAGAAATCGGCACTCACTTCCCGGTCGTTCACTTCATTGTGTTCGCCGCTATAGGGCCGGCCCACAAATCGAATCCAGGTCGTATTTCCGTTGGAGCTTACCGGGACGCGCGTGGTGACTCCGATTGACGTCACCCCCGGCAGCGCGGCTACGCGGCTCACGATCTGCCGCGTTATGTTGACCTTCTGCTGGTCGGTGGAATAGTTCGCCGGCAAGGCGAGCTGAGTCGTGGCCAGGTGTTCGGCCTGGAATCCGATGTCGACGTGCAACAACCGATACAGACTCTTGCCCAACAGGCCAGCTGCGGCAAGCAACACCACAGCCATGGCCAGCTCGACCACCACCAGATTGGAAGCGAAGCGCCGCCACAGGCTTCCGGCAGCGGTACGTCCGCCCTCGGCAAGATCTCCCAACAGCTCAGTCGAAGCTGCAAAACGCAGCGACGGAGCCAGCGAAAATACCGACAGCGCCAGCAAAGCCAAGACGCCGGCAAACATAATCCCATGGAGATTCAGGCCAAGGTCAGCCAGATACGGCACATAGGCCAACATGTCTGTCGACAGGAATCCGAGCAGGACTCGCACGAACAGAGACGCAAATCCCAACCCGAGCACGGTACCGGTTACGACAAGCAGAAGCGCTTCGGTCACAAACTGCCGAACCAGGCGGCCGTGCGATGCTCCCAGCGCGCCGCGCACCGCAATCTCGCGCCGCCGGCTCTCGGAGCGCACCAGCAGCAGGCTCGACACGTTGACGCAAGCGATGACCAGCAGCAAACCCGCTCCCGTCAGCAAGACAATCAGGAGGGGGCGAATATCGCCGACAATGACCTCGCGCAGCGGTTCGACAATGGCCCCTTGCCCGCGATTGGAATTCGGATACTGTTGCTCCAGCTGCGCAGCAATCGCCTTCATCTGCGCATTCGCCTGCTGCACCGTGACCCCATCCTTCAGCCGGCCAACCCCGGTCAAGTCATGGCAGGAGCGCTGCGTGTCGCATTGTCCCTTCGGGTGCAGGGTGGTCCACACTGCCGGGCTGCCCGCCTGTGCGAATTGGAAGTCGCGCGGCATGATCCCGATGATGGTGTAAGAGTCGCCGCTGAGCGTTACCGCCTCGCCCAGCACATCGCGTCGTCCGCCAAACCATTTTTGCCATCCCGCATAGCTCAGAATTGCTGTGCGTGGCGCAGCCAGCAGGTCCTCGCCGGTATAGAAGTCGCGCCCCATCAGCGGCGTGACCCCCAACGTTCGGAAGAAGCCGTCGCTGACCCGGCCTCCGTGCACCAGCTCGACTCCCGACGGCGTGCTCAACATGTAGCCGCGCTGATCGTAAACGTCCAGCGATGAGAAGACGTGGTTGCGGCTCTTCCAGTCGAAGTAGTCGGGAACCGAGAGATCGGCGCGCGGAATCATCGCGATGCTCTCGGTCACGTTGACCAGCCGGTTGGGCTGCCAATACGGCAGCGGCTTGATCAGCGTCGCGTCGACGAAGGCAAAGATGGCTACGCTGGCTCCCAGACCGAGCGCCAGAACCAGAATCGCAATACACGCAAAGCTCGGATTCTTGCTGAGTTGCCGCAGCGCGAAGCGCAGGTCCTGCAGCGTGCTTTCGACGAACGGCATAGTGCCGCGCTCGCGGTAAGCCTGCTTCGTCTGCTCCACTCCTCCCAGCTTCAGGATCGCCTGCCGTCGCGCTTCGTCCTGCGACATGCCGGCGCGGAGGTTGTCCTCGATCTGCATCTGCAGGTGACTTTCGATCTCGTCGGCAAACTCGCCTTCGCGGCGCTGCTTGGAGAAGATGCCGGCAAATCGCAACATCCAACTGCGCATCGACTTCATGGCTCTACTCCGCCCTCAACGTTATTGCCGGATCAACCTGCGCCGCGCGCCGCGCCGGTATCCAGCAGGCAATCGCCGCCACTCCCGCCAGCACAGCGACTACGCCCGCGTAGGTCAGCGGATCGAGCGGCGAGACACCGAACAGCAGCGTGAGCAGCGCGCGGCTGGCGGCAATCGCTACCACCAAACCGATGGCCACGCCCAGTCCCGCCAGCGTCATTCCCTGACGCAGAATCAAGCGCAGGATGTTGGCGGGCGATGCGCCCAGCGCCGCCCGAACTCCGATCTCGCGCGTGCGCTCGGCGACGTTGCCCGAGAGAACGCCGTAGATGCCGGTCGCCGCCAGGATCAATCCCACCAGTGCGAACGCCTCGAACAACACTAAGGCGAAGTGGCGCTGCGCTTCCGAAGCCGCGACCAGGTTCTCCATGGTAGCGACGCGCACGACTGGCTGATCCTTGTCCACCGACCAGATTGCCCTGCGAATCGCAGGCGCCATGGCCCCCGCGTCGCCGCGTGTGCGCACCGCCAGCGACTGCACATCGTCCACCCAATGCCACTGCGTGGGAGTCGTATAGAACGCCTCGGCGTCGGTCAATCCCAACGACAACTGTTTGACATCGCCTACAACTCCGACAACCGTCGCCCAAGGCTTGTCGGGATGACCGTAATCAGGACCGATGCGCACTCGCTGCCCGATCGGATCCCGACCGGCAAACATGCGCTTGGCATACGACTCACTGAGAAGAACTGCGACCGGTGCGCCGGCTCGATCGCTCTCATTGAGCAGGCGGCCACGGAGCAACGGGATCTTCATCACCTCGAAGTATTTTGGATCCACCGAGTATCGAAAGCCTGAGGACGAAAGATCGTTCGGATGTGCTTCGAACTCCACGCCAAAGCTGTCGAAATCGCCGCTGAGCGGCAGTTGGCTGGTGAAAGCCGCATCCACGACGCCGGGAACCTGCCGCACTGCCTGCAGAGCTTGTTCATAGAAGCGCGCGCGATCAGCGTCTCTGTCGAAGCGATGACCGTACTCCTGCACCCGCATGGTGAGCAGGTGCGACGAATCGAAACCGGGCGGAACTGCGAACAGGCGCTGAATACTCCGCAACAGCAACCCCGCGCTCACCAGCAGCACCAGCGCGATCGCCACTTCCGAGACGACCAGCGTGCGGCGGGTCATCTGATGACCGCCGACGGTTGTCCGCGTGTTCTGCTGCAACCCGGTGTGCGGATCGCTGTGCGAAGCGTGCAGCGCCGGCATCAGCCCAACCACCAGTCCGACCAATGTCGTAATGCCCAGCGCAAAGAGCAGCACGGCGTTGTCGACGCGAATCGCACCGACGCGAGGCAAGTCGGCTGGACTCAACGCGACCAGCAGACGCACGCCGCCGTTGGCCAGCAGGATTCCGATCACGCCGCCGATTGCCGCGAGCAACAAACTCTCGGTGAGCAACTGCTGCACCAGGCGCATCCGATTTGCGCCGAGTGCCGCTCGCATGGCGAATTCGCCGCGCCTCTGCGCGCTACGCGCCAGCATTAGGTTGGTCACGTTCACGCACGCGATCAGCAGCACCAGCACCACCGCGCCAAGAATCGCCAGCAACGCCGGCCGCACGTCCCGCGTAATGTCCGCCTGCAGCGGGTTCACAAGCATTCCTTTGGGAACGCCGCCGGAGCTGTCGAATCCCTTCGCAAAAATCTGGCCGAGCGTGTGCAGAATGACGCCGAGTTCGTTGCGAGCGTCGCTCCTGCCGAGGCCCGGTGCGAGCCGGCCGATCATCTGCAGATGATGGCCCCACTCGCGACCGTCGGCAGGGAGCGAAGGATCGTATTGCAGAGGCGCCCAAAGCTGCGTCGTCGGCGCGAGCACATTCTCGAACGACTTCGGCATGACGCCGATCACCGTGTACAGGTTGTCGTCGAGCGTGATCTGCCGGCCCAGGATCGCACGATCGCCCCCGAAACGACGCCGCCAGAGACCGTCGCTCAAGACAACTACATTTGGTCCGTTGTACTGATCGTCCGCGGCATCGAAGCCGCGTCCCAGCACCGGCTCGACTCCAAGCACGCGGAAATAATCTGCAGTGACCCGCTGGCCTTCGAATCGCTCCGGCTCCCCGCGTCCGATCATCGTCGGCTGCCAAGGCTTCATCGCAGCCACGGCCTCGAAGGAGCGATTGCGCTCCTGCAGTCCGTGAAATGTGCCGAAGCATACGGCCTCGCGCGAGCCGTCGCTCTGCTCTTCCCACAGCATCATGACGCGGCTGGGATCGGGATACGGCAGCGGCTGGAAGAGTATCGGATTGACCGCGCTGAAGATTGCGGCGCTAGCTCCGATGCCTAACGCGAGGACAAGAACCGCGGTGAAGGCAAAGCCGGGCCTCTTTCGCAGCTGCCGAAAGGCAAAACGAACATCGTGTCCGAGCGCTTCCAACGCGGGCACGGTGCCGCGTTCGCGATAGATCTGCTTGGTCTGCTCCAGCCCGCCGAGCTTCAGTAGTGCTTCGCGCCGTGCCTCTTTCGGCGTCATACCGGCGCGCAGGTTGTCCTCGATGTGCAGTTGCAGATGGCTTTCCATCTCATCCGCAATCTCCAGCTCACGGCGTTTCTTGAAGAAGATGCCGGACAAGCGCACAATCCAGGCTCGCAAGCGCTTCATGCCTGTTCCCCACTAGGCGCGAGGAAGCGGCCAACAATCGCGGCTGCCTGCTCCCAATCGCGCGCCTCTTTCTCCAGTTGCTTCCGTCCCACGCGCGTCAGCTTGTAGAACTTGGCCTTGCGGTTGTTGTCTGATGTTCCCCACTCGGAGGCGATTGAGCCTTCCTGTTCCAGCTTGAGCAGCGCGGGATAGAGCGTCCCGTAATTTAAGGAAAGAAGATTGCCGCTGGTTTGCTCAATACGGCGGGCGATACCATAGCCGTGTAACGGCCCCATGGTTTCCAGCGTCTTCAACACCATTAATGCCAGCGTTCCCTGCCAAACGTCGGTCTTATCGCCCATGCCCGACCTCCCTATGGTCAACCCATAGGATGACATGCTTTCTATTGGAAGGCAATAGGGGGCCCGAGAAGTGGTCCCTTCTTCGAAGCAGCTCACCACTGCTTCGCGCAGTTTACTGACATTCAACACGCCACTTTCAGACTCGCCGCCTCCACCCGGTCGTTCGGCTACAATGTAGGTCGCTCCTGCGATTCCGAGCATCCCATGACACATGCCTGGCACGACATCTCTCCCGGCGAAAACCTGCCGCTGGAATTCCGCGCGGTCATCGAAATCCCCTCCGGCTCGAGCGTGAAGTATGAACTGGACAAGGAGAGCGGCCTGATCAAGCTGGACCGTGTGCTGTATTCGGCGGTGTACTATCCCGCGAATTACGGCTTCATTCCGCAGACGCTGGCCGAGGATGATGACCCGCTCGATGTGCTGGTTTTCTGTCAGGAAGCGGTCGTGCCGTTAACTCTCATCCACGCCCGCGTCATTGGACTAATGACCATGATTGACGGGGGCAAGCGCGACCATAAAGTTATCTCGGTCGCAACCCAGGATCCGGAGTTCAACGCCTACAAAGAAGCTGCCGAGATGCCCGAGCATCGCCTGGCCATGCTGCGGCGCTTCTTTCTCGATTACAAACAACTGGAAGGCAAAGCAGTGGAAGTTGATGACATCCAGCCGTCGAAGCACGCCATGCCGATCATCCAGGACGCCCTCGACCGCTACAGCGAACAGCGGCGTAAGGGATTTGGTCAAAGCCATTAGACGTGATCCCATCGACAACAGGACGTAGCTTTGTGAGCACAGGATTGGCGTGTGAATAGTGCGGCCCCAAATACGCTGAATGAGCAGTCGCTAGCCACCGACTCGGGTAAGACTGGCATCGCTCGTGCGGTCGATGTCCTGTCTTACTTGATTCTGGCGGGCGGGTTTTTCACGGCGCTCTGCTCCGCCTACATTGTGGTAGTCAGCTATTCCAGCTTGCCTTTCTGGGATGGGTGGGTCGAAATCGATTTCCCGGCAACCGGCGACATGTCCACGCTGGAGTGGATTTGGACGCAGCATAACGAACATCGGCTGCTGATCTCGCGCCTGTTCATGCTGGCCGATCTGCACTGGTTTCACGCGCGACAGACACTTCTGCTCGTAACCATCTTCGTAGTCCTGTGCCTGCAGGTTGTGGTGCTGGCGTGGAGCATGCGCGCGGTTGCTGGCTGGAAGGGTTCGCTCTGGCGGACGGGTGTGGGCCTCGCGGCATTCTGCCTGCTATGTCCCTCATTGTGGGAGATGCTGGTTTGGGGAGAGTGCGTTTGTTTTGCACTACCCGGACTATTTGCCATTCTGTCGATCGTCGGGCTGATGCTTTACTGGATCCGATCGCAAGATGAGCTGACCAAGGCCCACGCGGCGAAGTTCCTGGTTCTGTCTGTTGCCGCAGCTCTCGGTGGCAGCTGGTCACTGCTGAATGGAAATCTGCTGTGGCCGCTGTTGTTCTGCGCCGCCCTATTGCTTCGCTTGCGGCGGGCCGCTTTGACCTATGTCATTGCCGGCGCCCTCTGCATCGCACTGTACCTGTATGACTACATCAGTCCTTCCTATGCACTGAACTCCGCCCGTACACCGGTTACCACTGGCGCATATCTGGCGACCTATTTCGGAAGCACATGGGTCAATGACAACTTTCGCCTCGCGGTAATTTTTGGCTTGGTCGGATTGGCGGCTTGTCTCTGGCTGGTGTTACGCCTGCATGAATACGTGCGTAGCCTCCGGCCGTTCCACGTGCAACTCATTCTCATCATGTTGTTCTGCGCGGGAACAGGCTTCATCACCGCATTCGGACGGTCGGGCTTCGGACTGCTGCAGGCGTCCACATCGCGTTACCAGGCATTTGCCTTGCTTTTCTGGTGCTGTTTGGGGTTGCTACTGCTGGCGAGCGTGGCGTTGCGTCGTAACGGGCGCGAAGCTGTCACTCTGGCGATACAACTCGCGATTCTCTGCATCATGCTGGGAGCGTCGCTATTCGCGAGGAATCCGCTGATACGCGCGCGCGTGCACGGTTTCAAACTTCACACCGCAGAGGCGTCTCTCATCACGGGCGTGCCTGACATCGAAAACCTGAAGTGGGTTTACCGGCAACCGGACTATCTTTACAGCCTGGTTCCGTATATGCGCCGTGAGCAGCTGTCGGTTTTTCGCGATCCGATTTCACAGCTGCTCGATAAGCCGCTGGCAACCGAGTTTCAACTGGCTCCTCCGAGCGACTGTACTGGTGCGTTGGAATCCAGTGTGGCGATGAATCATGCGATGCCTCCGATGCTTCGCATTGCCGGCTGGGCCTGGGACATCAAGCATCAGGCGCCGCCAGTCGCCATCGTCACCGCGAGCGAAGGCATCATCACCGGCGTCGGTGCAATGGGCGATTGGCGCATCCTGGACAAGGCGTCACATCCCTGGATGAAAACCAACTTCATCGGCTACACCGGATATGTTCAGGCGTCGCGGGCGATGGGACCAGTGGGGATCTATGCGATAACGAAAGGCACGCCTGCTACAGCGTGCCTTATCGCATCAGTTAAATAGCCCACTCTGCCCTATGAGGCGCCCTGCTTTATGGGCTTCCACTTGTTCAGGAATGCCAGCAGATCTTCCGGAGCCAGCGACCTTGCCTTCTCGAACTCGCCGCCCTGCTGGCTGTAGAGAAGCTTGCCGCTCGGGTCGAGCACCGCGAGCGCAGGGATGCCCTTCTTCATGGGCACGTGGTATTGCTGCATGATGTCCTGATTCTTGTCGCCTTCGCCGACATCGACGTGCACGACTTCGTAGTTGCGATTCAATACGCCGGCAAGATCGGGACGATGAAAAGCCAAGTCGAGCACATGGCAGTCGTAACACCAGTTCGCGCCAAAGACGACGAGAACATTCTTGTGCTGCTTGGCGGCTTGCGCCAGGGCCTGCTTGATCTCTTCATGAGCATCGAGGCCCGGCGTGTAGATAACCTTGTCGGTCGAAGACGGCTGTTCCAGACGCGTAGCGTCGGTGCGCTTTGAGGCGATCAGCTTCCAGCTTGCTCCTTGCTGCTGCCACAATTGCGCTTCCGTCACGTACTGCACATGGTCGCTCGAACCCACGCCTGAGTGGACTTCCGCTTCGAAGACGACCTGTTGCACTCCAGACTGCTGCGGCTCCGACTTGACGACGTTGATCTTCATGCCATGTGGTTTCAATCCCATCCAGAAGGCAATCTCGGCGTCAGTGCTGCTCGGGCCGGTCAGAGTGGCGATTTGTGGCATAGGTTCTGTGCTGTAGAGAGCACGCAGGGCAGTTACATTGGCGGCAACTACGGCGTCCTTCCACTGCTCCAGCGGAGGAAAAAGCGGAGTCGCCTGGGAGGCCTTCGATGCAGAATGTCCCACATTGGAGGACTGTCCTACAGAGTGGGATAATCCTGACACAAGGCCCATCCAGACCATCATCCAGCCAAATTGTCTACGACCAAACTTCATCACTGCCTAATGTCCTCCATGATAGGGATGGCCCTTCAAGATGCTGAATCCGCGATATAGCTGTTCCAGCAACACCACTCGTGCCAGTTCGTGCGGCAAAGTAATTTTGCCGAAAGACAGGACGCTGTTGGCGGCGGCTCGTGTGCTATCGCTCCAGCCGTCCGCCGGTCCTACGGCAAACAGCACCTCCTGCGTATCGTGAGACTGATGATATTCGAGGAAGTTAGCGATCTCTTCGGACGTGAGCTGGCGGCCGCGCGAGTCCAGCAGTACCAGCACCGGCTGCGTGCGTCCCGAGCTCTTCTCCACCAGCTTGAGCAGAGCAGCTTCCGACAGCAGCTCGTGCGCGTCACATCCGGCGAAGCGCGATAGTCGCTTGAGATATTCAGCCGTCAGGGATTGAATCGGCGCGCTCTTGGTTCGGCCGATCCAGGCAATGTGCAGTCTCACGGCTCAGGAACTCTCGCGCGGAGACTTGGTGGAAGCGCGTTTGCGCGGTGCAGACTTTGCGGCCTTCTTGGCCGGCTTACTGGCCACATGTTTGGCGGCCTTCTTCGTCGAAGGCTTGGCGGCAGGCTTCTCAAGATCGGCCAGTTCCCGGCGCGTCGCCGTCTTCCACAGCCGCTCCAGGTCATAAAACTTGCGCGCGCTCTCAGAGAAGACGTGGACGACAAAGTCTACATAGTCGATGAGCACCCAGTCAGCCTGGTTATAGCCTTCCTTGTGCTTGGGCTGAACTCCAATCGCGCTCAGCTGCTGGTCGACTTCGTCGGCGATGGCCTGCACCTGGCGCGGGTTTACACCCGAGCAGAGCACAAAGTAATCGGTGAAGCCGCTGGCCTGCGCGTCCAGTTGCAAAACGCTGATGTCTTCGGCCTTCTTCGACTGGCAGGCTCGCACCGCCATGGCAACCTGAGATCCCACTTCATTGTTCTTCATGCAATCTTGTTCGCTATTCGCCTTTCGCGATCTGGCTCATCGCTTTCGCCCTTCGCTGTTCTCTCTTCGATCTTACAGTTTCCTGGCTAATCCCAAACGTCAAGCCTTCCGCTTTCCCTTGCGATACAGCCCCTCTTTTTTGATGTACTCGGCCACTAAGTCGGGCAGCAGACGCTTCAGCGCACCCCCGCGATCCACCGCCGCGCGAATCTGGGTTGCCGAGATGTCTTCATGCGTCTCCGGCAGCATATGCAGCGTAGCGCCGCGCAGCACCAGGGTTCCGTCCATCGCCTCTTTGCGAAAAAGCTTGGTGACCGACGACTGCGGCCGCAGCTTCTCCGGCAGCGCTGATGCCACGTCGGCGAGAGAATATCCCGGACGCGCCGCCACAATAAAATCGCACTCGCTCAACAGTTCTTCCGCCTTATACCAGGTGGCGATGTCGCGAAACGCGTCCATCCCTATCAGAAAGTATAAGTGGTCGCTCTTGCCCAGTGTCTTTTTGACGCGACGGACCGTTTCGATCGAGTAGCTCGGCTTGCGCTTGCTCTCCGGGACCGTCTGATCGGGCGCCTCAAGCAGGGATGGTATGAACTCCTTCTCACCAGCCAGGGCGAGTGTGACCATCGCGTACCGATGCTCGAAGGACGTGATCGGCGACTTCTGCTTATGGGGCGGAATATCGGCGGGAACGAACCAAACTTGTTTCAGCTGAAATTTCGCGGTCGCAGCGCGTGCCACAACCAGATGTCCGCGATGGATGGGATCGAAGGTACCGCCGAAGAGTGCGATATTCATGCAGGCTGTCTGTACAGTTTCCGTGTTCCGGCGGCGGGATGCAAGGGGCGGCTCGAAAATTTGGAGGGGCGATCCTTTCGAGGCGGTAGCGTCGCTTGCTACTTCTTTTTCTGTGGAGCTGATTGCGGCGGTGGAATCTGGCCGCCCGGCGGTTTCTGCGTTTGCGGTCCGAGATCGCCTGGCGGCGCGCTCAGCACCTTCTTGAAAAACGCGTAGGGGACTTTCGCCGTCAACACCGCTTCGCTCTTGTCTTGCTGCACCGCAAGGCTGTCAAAAGCGGCTTTAACATCCTTGTCCGGGCCGCCCTCGTCCATCGAGATCTCCAGCGACTTGAACAACACGAGGTAGGTAGCTACTTCCTCGGTGAAGCGCTGCGCCTGGCTCTCATCGCGCAGGAGAACGTCGGCGCGCAGTCGCACTTCGTTCAGTGGCCGCGCCGATGCGATGACCACGCTGCCGCGCGGCAGCAGGCCGCTCCACGCGCCGGGCAACAGAAGTTCGCCATGATCCTCGGAAGTTTTGGCCGCGGGGGTGCGCGCGATCGTCCACACGATGCTGCCCAGCGGCACGCGCCGATAGTAATCGCTGACCAGCTCGGGCCCGGCGAATGGCAGGGCGGCCTGCTTATAGCGATCGATTATGCCGTGAATCACGCCGGGATCGTCGACGTTGGAGGCCGCGACGATGTCGATGCCCAGCAGCGCAGCGCGCACCGTGCGGTCCTCAATCGGGATGACGTAGATGTCGTAGTCCTGATAGTGCTCGGTCGAGACGGCCACCTTGTGCAGCCAATCAGTCACGCGGGCGTGATCGAAATGCCCTTGCAAAATCTCGCTGTAGCGGGTCTCAGCCGGCTTGCCTTTGCCGTTCGCGACGCCGTAATGAATGGCAAACGCCGCCCGGTCCAAATCGCGCTCAAATTCGAAGCCGGTTTCCCGCACGAACTCTTCGTAGTCGGACTCGCGTTCCTTCGGCGGATGCTTGGCGATGTCGGTCAGCAGCCGGATCGGCTCCAGGTTGATGTAGAGCACCGCATCGGATTCAGGCAGCAGGCGTACCGCATCCGGCGCTGCGCGCTTTCGCAGCAGGACAGCAGTCACAATGCCGCCGACGATCACTACAATCGCGACGACAACCCAAACGATATTCCTGCGGCTCCGCATCGATCTGATCGATGATACGAGAAATGCGGGCCGCTGAGAAACTCTCTTGGGGGCGGTTGGCCTCACGTTTTTCTGCGCGCCCGAAGTGAACTGTGGCGGCTTGACGTTGGTTGAAGCGGTCTTTAGTCACACTGAGTGCCTTGTCAAAGGCTGACTTTACTAACTCTCAGCGTGGCCTCGCAGAATCGCTTCCACTCTGCGCAAATCGTCTTCGGTATCGACTCCCACTGTGTCATAGGGGGTTTCGGCGACGTGGATGGCGACGCCGTTCGTCAGGAAGCGTAACTGCTCCAATCGCTCCGTTCGCTCCAGCCGAGATTCCGGCCAATCGTGAAAGCGATCGAGCGCAGACTTGCGATAGGCGTAGAAGCCGAGATGCTTGTAGTACGGCACCGTTCCGGTATTGTCGCGGTCGAAGGGAATGGTGGCGCGAGAGAAGTAAAGCGCGCGATCATCCAAAGAGGTCACAACTTTCACGGCATTAGGATTGTTCACGTCCTCAGTGGCACAAATCGTCTTCAGGGTTCCCACTTCAACGTCGTCACGCTGCATGAGTTCAAGCAGCACATCGAGATGTTCGCGGCGCGCCAGCGGCTCGTCGCCTTGAATGTTGACGTAGACGTCGGCCGCTACGGTCTGCGCGACCTCGTGGACGCGGTCGGTGCCGCTGCGATGCTCCGCCGACGTCATGCGACAGTGCCAGCCGTTCTGGCTACAGACGGCGGCGATCTCGTCTGAGTCGGTGGCGACGATGACGTCGTCGAAGCCGGGGCAGGCGCGAGCCGCGTCGTACACGTAGGCGAGCATGGGACGGCCGGCAATCTCACACAGCACTTTGCGCGGCAGGCGAGTTGAAGCGAGGCGAGCGGGAATGATGGCGATGGCTTTCACAGGGACATAGTGTCAACGCAGACTGGCCGACAAGCAAACGGAAAATGCAGGTTGCGTCAGGGTCGGGGCCCAGGTTAGCCAAAGGATGGCGAATCTGGCGCACCGTTGCAACAGAAACCGGCCCGCACTGGCCAAAAGAGAACCGCAGATCCCTCGGTCGGACTGAAGTCCTCGGTCGGGATGACACTTCTATCTTGATTGAGGATCACCCCCAGCCAGAATCAGGCCGAAACGGGCGCCGGGCAATTGCTAATCGCTAATGGCTAATTGCTTCCTTTCGTTTGACCGCAACCAATCGCGAAAAATAGAATCAATAACTTAGGAAGACTGCGGGGAACTGGCCGTGCCTCTCTACGAATACCAGTGCAAGAAGTGCCATAGCCTGACCGAACGAATCCAGAAATTTTCCGATCCGCCCCTGGCTGCCTGCCCGCATTGTGGCGGCGAGCTGGAGCAACTGATTTCGGCGCCGGCGGTGCAGTTCAAGGGCTCGGGGTGGTACGTGACCGACTATGCCAAGGGTTCGTCCAAAGGTAAGGGCAAGGACGGCAACGGGTCCGTGTCGGCGTCTTCCTCAGAGAGCAAGCCGGAAGATTCCAAAGGCAGCAGCTCCTCGAGCACGGACAAGGGCAGCGCCACTTCCGACAAGCCAGCCGACAAGAAGTAGCGCCGAAAGTGTGCTGCCAAGGGCGATGTTCGTCCGTCACACATGCATGTGATTTGCGTCGCTCGCCCGCGGGTTATTGCTAGGTTCTCGACCGACCGGGCATTAAAATTGATTTTGTTCGAACACTCGTTCGCACCCGGCTCTTTTTTCGAACTTATTTCTCTCAGTTTCTGACAGGAGGTCCCGGTCATGTCGAAGGATACTTTGACCATCACCGACCAACGCAACGGCAAGGCTTACGAAGCACCGATCGAGCTCGGCACCATTCGAGCCATGGATCTGCGGAAGATCAAGACCTCTCCCGACGATTTCGGTGTTATGACGTACGATCCCGCGTTCATGAATACGGCATCGTGCAAGAGCTCCATCACCTTCATTGACGGCGACAAAGGTATCCTTCGCTACCGCGGCTACGACATCGAGACGCTGGCCGAGCACTGCACGTACCTGCAGGTCGCTTACTTGCTGCTCTATGGCGAGCTGCCCACCCCGCAACAGGATAAGGACTGGACGTGGGAGATCACGCATCACACCATGCTGCATGAGACCACGAAGACCTTCATCGACGGCTTTCGCTACGATGCCCATCCCATGGGCATCCTGGTGAGCACGCTGGCGGCGCTGTCCACGGTTTATCCCGAGGCCAAGGACATACACGATCCAGAGAATAGGCAGAAGCAGATTGTGCGGCTGATCGCCAAGATGGCTACGCTGGCGGCGTATTCCTATCGTCACCGCCGTGGACATCCCTACGTTTATCCCGATAACGATCTCAGCTATCCCGAGAACTTCATGAACATGCTGTGGAAGATGACCGAACCAAAATATATGGCGAGTCCGGTCATCGCGCGTGCGCTCGATGTGCTCTTCATTCTGCACGCCGACCACGAGCAGAACTGCAGCTCGACCACGATGCGGGTCATCGGCAGCGCACAGACCGATCCTTACCTGTCGATGGCAGGAGCGGCGGCGGCGCTGGCCGGACCGCTGCACGGCGGCGCGAACGAAGAAGTGCTGAAGATGCTGGACGAGATCGGCTCGGTGAAAAACATTCCCAACTACATCAAGCGGGTGAAGGAAGGCGAGATCAAGCTGATGGGCTTCGGGCATCGCGTCTACAAGAATTACGATCCGCGCGCCCGCATCATCAAGGCGGTTGCCGACGAGGTATTCGAGGTAACCGGGCGCAACGAGCGGCTCGACATCGCGCTCGAGCTGGAGCGCATCGCGCTGCAGGACGATTACTTCGTCACCCGCAAGCTATATCCCAATGTGGATTTCTATTCCGGGATCATCTACCAGGCCATGGGCTTCCAACCGGAGATGTTTACGGTTCTGTTCGCCATTCCGCGCGCAGCCGGGTGGTTGGCACAGTGGAACGAGATGGTGCAGGATCCGGAGCAGAAGATCGCGCGTCCGCGGCAGATCTACACCGGCATCGACCATCGCCAGATCACGGCGAAACAGGAAGAGTCGGCAGAGGTGAAGGTGGGATAGGGACTCAGCCGCTGCTGATTTGCGCGGCTATTGATTGAGAGCGGATCTTCGGGTCCGCTCTTCTTTCTTGAGGAGCCCTCTAAACGCAGAAGACAAAAAGCCTCTCGCCCCTCTGTGTTCTTTGTGCCCTCTGTGGTGAAAAAACCTCGGTCGAGTCGTTACCAGGCTCGGCTCGGGCCGCGGAGGACTCGCGCGGGCAGTAGAATGATGGCCTTCAGCAGTTCCAGCACGCCTTCCACAGCAATTCCCAGGATCCGCAACGGTAGCAGAATCAGCCAGACGATGGGATAAAGCACCAGGACAGCCAAGGCCAGCGGCCAACAGAAGATCAGCAGAATGCACCACAACAGGAAGCCGAACATGATCGCACCTGATCTTTTATACGCAGGGCGAGATGCCGAAGTTCCGGCCGGGCTAACCCCAAAGCCGGGCCCAATACAGCGCAGAATGCGAAATGCTCGTGCCGTTTCACTTATTTCTTGACACAGCCCCGTCCCGGCAAGTAAATACTCGCTGCACAACACATCACAGCTGGCGAGGAGCGAGTATGAACAAGGCAGACCTGATTGAGAAAATCGCAGCCGCTCACGGTGTCAGCAAGACGGCGGCGGGTGGGGCCATCGACACCATCATCGATTCAGTCACGAGCACGTTGAAAAAGGGCGGCCGGGTGACGCTGGTCGGCTTTGGAACCTTCTCGGTTTATCAGCGCAAAGCGCGCAACGGACGCAATCCCCAGACGGGAGGCGTCATCAAGATTGCGGCTCGCCGCGCGGCGAAATTCACTCCCGGTGTTGAACTCAGGAAAGCTGTCGCCAAGAAATGACGCGAGCGGCGGTCTTTGTCTGCAGCTTAGGGCTGGTAAAGCCACGCGTTGGGGACCGCTCCGGCCATGGGATCGTCACCGTAACCGCCGGCGATCAGGACGCGGCCGTCGTTGAGCAAGGTTGCGGTTGAGAAGTATCGTCCCTCGCCAACGGTGCCGGTTACCGGCCGAAAGCTCTTCGTTACCGGATCGTAGATCTCGGGCCGCTCGGCGCCGCCGGCGATGAGCACTCGTCCGTCGGGCAGCCGCACCGCTGTCTGGATCAGCTTGAAGCGCCGGAAGCTCATCTCACCATCATTGCTGAAACGTCCGGTCGCGGGATCGTAGAGCTCGGCTGAGGCGTACTGCCCGCGCCAGTCGCGATTATCGGAACCGCCCACAACCAGCACCTTCCCGTCAGGGAGGAGGGCTGCGGCGAGCTTGTGGCGGGGTACGTTCATGTTGCCGGTCATCGAGAAGCGTCCGGTCGCGGGATCGTAAAGTTCTGCGCTGGCTTCAATATGCGAGTTGGGATAACCGCCTGAACTCGATCCGCCGATGACCAGCACGCGGCCGTTCTTGAGCAGCACCGCCGTGTGCATGTTGCGCGGCACCTGCATGCTGCCGGTTGCCGTGAAGCGTCCGGTCGCGGGATCGTACAGCTCAGCCGAGCTGAGGCGCTCGTCCTCATGCGCGCTGTCGCCGCCGATCAACAAAACCTTGCCGTCGTTGAGGAGAATGGCAGCGGCATGGGCGCGCGGCCCGGCCATATTGCCGATGGAGTGAAAGGTTCCGGTGGCAGGATCATAGAGCTCAGCGGTGGCGAGGTAGGTACCGGTGCCCGGTGATCCACCGGCGATCAGGACCTTGCCATTACGAAGCAATACGGCCGCATGGCCTTCGCGCGCGGAGCTCATGTTGCCTGTAGCAGTGAACGTGCCCGTTCGCGGGTCGTAAAGTTCTGCCGAGGCGTCGTACTTGCCGTTTCGCTCCATGCCACCAGCGATCAGGACCTTGCCGTTCGGAAGAAGCGTCGCCGACTGCGAGAAGCGCCGCACCGACAAGTTGCCGGTCGCAGTTATCTGGCCGGGCTGAGTGGCTGAAGTCTTGGAGTTTGTTTGGCCGCTTGCGAAGGTTGAGAGTGAGATCAGAAGAAGAGCGATTAAGCGAAGAGCGGGCCGAGAGTCTTGCATGGTGCCTCCGGTTAGTCGAAGTGACGGCTGGAAGTGAAATTGGTAAGCAACGCCGAAGCGTTGAATTCACTGCGATAGGAGCGCCGTTTGTCAGCCTATAGGACTCAACCAAATGCCAAATGCTAAATGCCAAATGCCAAATGCAGCCCGGTCTAGCTGCCTAGTATTTCGTCACTCTTCGGGCGATAGCCGTTGATGAAGTCGCGCGCGGTCATGCGCTTCTTGCCTTCGACCTGCAGCTCGGCAATTTCGAGCGCCGTTCCGTTGGCAAAGCCTAAGAGCAGGCGGTCGTTTGCGATTCCGAAGTGGGCGGGAGGAACCGCTGTGGCCTCGGGCGCGGGTGTCGCTGCATGGATGTGCAGCATCTTGCCGCGAAACTTGATGAAGGCGCCGGGCCAGGGCTGAAATCCGCGCAGGCGGTTCCAGGTATCGATCGCTGTACGTGCGAAATCAATTTGCCCATCTTCCCGCTTGAGAATCGGCGCGAGCGTGGCTTTTGCATCGTCTTGTGGCTGCGGGGTGATGGTGCCGTTCTTCAGGCCGGCAAGGGTCGAGATCATCAACTCTGCCCCGGCTTGCGCGAGGCGCGGGGCGAGGGTCATCGAGGTGTCTTCAGGATTGATCGGCTCTTCGAGCTGCTGCAATACGTCACCGGTATCGAGACCGGCGTTGATGCGCATGGTAGTCACGCCGGTGACCTGCTCGCCCATCGCGATCGCCCACTGAATGGGCGCGGCACCGCGATACTTCGGCAACAGCGAGGCATGCAGGTTGATATTGCCCTGCGGCGGCAGGTCGATCATCCATTGCGGAATGATGCGGCCATAGCCAACGACGATGATGGCCTCAGGAGCGATCTGTTGCAACTGGGCGCGAAATTCGTCGTTGTTCTTGATCTTGTCCGGCTGGATCAACGGAAAGTCGAGCGCGATTGCGGAGCGCTTCACCGGCGAGGCCACGACTTCCATGCCGCGGCCGCTGGGCCGATCCGGCTGCGTCACCACTAGCTTCACACGGAAGCCCGATGCCACCAGCTTCTCGAGGGTGGGGACGGCGAATTGGGGAGTGCCGCAAAAGACCAGGTCGAACATAAGAAACCAGCAATTAGCGATTAGCAACTAGCGATTAGTAATTAGCTTAGACACGTCGGCTGGGGCTAAAGCCCTGTCCCTGAATGTACCCTTCTTCGGCACGACTGAACTCGTGCCCTGATACGAACCTGCACTTAGCAAGGGCACAACTTCGATTCGGTGATCACGGATTCGCACCCCCTGATTCGGTGCTCACTCGCCGCGGTTGAGAGTCGCTTTTAGCTAGTTGCTAATCGCTGCTCTTCTACCATTCTCCCAGCTTCACAAGTTTGCGGACTTTGCGTTTGAGCATGTCACGCTTCAGGGCGCTGATGTGGCTAAGGTAGAGTTTTCCGTTGAGATGGTCGGTTTCGTGCACCAGGGCGCGGGCCAGCAGCTCTTCACCGGTGACCTCGATGGTCTTGCCGTTCAAATCTTGCGCGCGCGCCGTGACCTTGCGCGGCCGCGTCACGTTCTCGCGGAATTCGGGCAGGCTGAGACAGCCTTCGGTCGAAGTTAGCTTGCCTTCGGTGTGAATGATCTCGGGATTAACCAGAACGATCTTGGCGTCCGGGTCTTCCTTGAAAGTGACATCGATGACCGCGATGCGCTTGCTGATGCCGATCTGCGGCGCAGCCAGGCCGACGCCGTGCGCGGCGTACATGCTTTCGAACATGTCGTCCACCAGTTTGCGCAGCTCGTCATCGAAGGTGGTGATAGGGGCTGCCGGTTTCTCCAGAACCGGATCGCCATATTTCACGATGGGATAGATCATTAGAAGTTTCGCAGTTGTTGGCAGTAGCCCTCGAAATTTCGTTTCAATTCCGTCAGCGAATCGCCTCCGAACTTCTCTAGCGCACAACGGGCGATGGTGAGTGCAACCATCGCTTCAGCCGCCACTCCCGCCGCCGGAACCACACAGACATCGGAGCGCTCGTAGGCAGCCTTTACCGGCTCGCGGGTGGCGAAGTCCACCGAAGCCAGCGGACGCCGCAGCGTCGAAATCGGCTTCAGATAACCTCGCACACGAATGTCCTCGCCATTCGAAACGCCGCCTTCCAATCCGCCGGCGTGATTCGAACGCCGCGTGAATCCGGTGAACGAGCTCTCACTGCCTCGCTCGTATCCTATTTCATCATGTACCGTGGAGCCGAGTGAAGCGGCAGCCTGCACTGCATCGCCGATTTCGACCGCCTTGACCGCCTGCAACGACATCACCGCGGCCGCCAGTTGCGCATCGAGACGCTCGTCCCAGTTAGCGAAGGTGCCGAGGCCAGGCGGGACGTTGTACGCAATCACCTCAAAAATACCGCCGACGGAATCGCCGGTGCGCAACGCGAGATCGACCTGCTCCTTCATGCGCGCTTCGCTCTCGGCATCGGCGCAGCCGAGCAGGACTTCGTCTTTCTTAGCCAGAGCTGCGATCGCGTCCCACGTAACCGGCTTATCGAGTCGCGCGCTGCCGACCGCGATAACGTGGCTGAGCACTTCGATGCCGAGTTCGCGCAACAGAAGTTTCGCGATTGCACCGGCCGCGACACGCGCCGCCGATTCGCGTGCCGAGGCGCGCTCCAGAACATAGCGGGCTTCGGGAAAGTTGTACTTAACGGCGCCGGCGAGGTCGGCATGACCCGGCCGCGGTGAAGCAACACGCTTGTGCTTTGCCGGATCGCCTTCTTCGACGGGGAGAGCCTCGGTCCAGTTCTGCCAGTCGTTGTTGGCCAGCAGCAGCGCGATGGGCGAGCCGATGGTCTTGCCGTGACGCACGCCGCTGAGAATGCGCGCGGTGTCGCGCTCGATGCGCATACGTCCGCCGCGCCCGTAGCCTTGCTGCCGGCGCCAGAGTTCGCGATTGACGAACGCGAGATCGACGGCGACGCCGGCAGGCATGCCTGAAAGCAGCGCGACCAGCGCCTCTCCGTGAGATTCTCCGGCGGTTGAAAAGCGAAGCATAGGGAATGAGAGATTGTAGAGAGAGTAACTGGCAACTAGCAACTCGCGAGCCGCGAGCTTGGAATGATTGCGGCAGGTGTCAAAGTGCTAGACTTGATCCCACGGAGAAATCATGGGTTCAGACACAGTACGGGAGATCGAGCGCGCGATCGACAAGCTCAGTGAGCAACAGTTAGGGGAGCTGTATGCGTGGCTTGACCAGCACCACCCCCAACCCATTGATGCACGCCTACAATCCGACCTTGCAGCAGGCCGGCTCGACACAGCCATCCATCGCGCTCTCGACGACGAACGAAATAGTCGGGTTAAGCCGCTATAAGACTGGATGGAACATCGCGCGTCCACCGACTTTTGGAAAGCATACTCAGCGCTTCCAGAACACCTCCGTCTCCGCGCTGACAAACAGTTTTCGTTGCTGAAAGCTAACCCGCAGCATCCCTCGTTGCAATTCAAGAAGGTGGGCGAACGGCAAGGACAAGAAATCTGGTCGGCGCGTATCACATTGAGCTATCGAGCTCTCGCGATCAGGCGGCCAGACGGATACTTGTGGTTCTGGATTGGTGACCATGGAACCTATGAAGTCCTGATCTCCTGAGATTTGTTAAGCGCAAACAATCTGTTCTTCCAGCAGCCCTTTGTCCTCTTCTGTACGTCCGGTGAGCGCGAACGAGCTCGTCTCTATGGCTATTCCATTATCGATACTGGTGATCACGTAGGAGCAGCCGATCCAGTGGGCTTCTTCGAGGTCGGTGGGCGACCATTGCGCCGGATGGTCCGGATGCGAGTGGTAGAAGCCGACGATGTCGAGGCCGTGCTCATGAGCTTCGCGCTGAGCGCGGATGAGTTCGCGTGGATCGATGTCGTAGCGGGTCTGCGGAGATTCAGTGCAGATGTTGTTGCAGCGGATTGTCCTGACGACGGTGCGAGTGTCGCCTTCGATCGTGCCGATCAGGATGCCGCAACATTCGTCTGGGTAGGTCTCCTCGCCGTGGCGGCGGATGGCAGCGTAATCAGAGGATGAAATCTTCAGCATGGAGCAAACCGCAGATCCCTCGGATCACTGGTGGTCATCCGCCAGCGGAGCCTCGCCGCAGGTCGGGCCGGAGGGCTGGTACTTTGAAGTGTTCTGCTCGAAGCACCACTTCACCAGATCCGGCGAAAATTCGTTCACAACGCTGCTCGGCACGTCGGACTGCTTAATTTCCTTGAACTGGAAAGTAATCTTGCCGTCGGGTGCAACCGTCGCCAATAGATAGCCGTAGATATCCGTCATCGCAATGTTTGCCTGGTCGAGGTTCGGAGGGAGACGATAGCGCACCGCCCCAGCACTGCCCATGATCCACCCGTCGAGGACATCGTCCTTATGGCAAGCGGTGTTGTAGACGTTGTTCATGACGAAATGCGAGTGGCTGGCGAAGACGTAGACGTTCTTCCCTGTGCTCTTGCGAAAGGCGGACAGCTGCGCGTAAGCCTTGCGGCCGGTTTCCTGCTCCTGCGCAGAATCGTTCATGCTGTGTCCGGCGGAGGAGCTGTCAGGCAACGCGGCGTGCATACCGAGAACTACGCTATGAATCGCGCTGTTCTTGGCGTCGTTCGCCAGCACTTTCTTGAACCATGACATCTGACCGGCGTCGAACATATCGGCAGAAGCGTTGTCCATGCTGATGAAGTCCACGCCGCGGTCGATCCAATGGTAGTACGTTTTGAGCATGTAATCGCTGGGATTGTCGGCCAGCCGCTGCCGCTGGATGACCGGCTGATTGAGCCAGTCGGCAAACTGCGCGAGATAGTCACCGCGCGTCTTGGGCGCAACCAGTTCGTGATTGCCGATCTCGAGGAAGACCGGCAGATCGCCGAAGGGCACAAGCTGATGCTGGATGAAGTCGGGCCACGCCTGGGCGAAATATTGCGAGATGCTGGCTTGGGGATGAGTCTTGCGGTAGTCCTCGTCGAAGTTCGACATGGCGCGATAGTCGCCGAGATGCCAGTAGAAGGCAGCGCCGTCAGCGCGTACTCCGGCCGCGATGGCGGGCATCACGATGTCACCGCAATTGCGCGAGTCGCCGGAGACGGCGAACTTCCAAGTGCCAGTTGCGGAGTGCCGGGCTTGCGCGGAGAGAGTAAGTGCGAGAGAGAGGCTGAGGACGAACAGAACGAAGATGCGGCAGACGGCAGGAGCCACACCGCGGTTGATGGACGTCGAGTTCCCCAAGCGCATGATGATAACGGACGGTGGCGCAGCGAGCAATGCATAGGCTCGCATGTCAGCGTCCAAGTGAGGGCGCGAACCTGGGCGCACAGACGTTGAAGTGTCTCGCAACCCAGGTTAGGCCAAAAGCAGGCCGAACCTGGGGCACCAGCTGGGCACCGGGCCATAATTGCTATTCCGGCGGCAAATCGATAAGCTGCTGCCGTCTTCTCTGAACTGGATGGAGGCAAGGATGCGGTTGGTGATTCGCGGTGTCTTTTGTTTTGTATTGAGCTTGACTGTGCTGGCCGCTGTCGCCGGAGCAGCGACCTCGAAGCAGGATTCCGCCAAGGCAGACGAGGCGCGGTTGAAGGGCGGATACCGTTTCGAGCGTGGCGGCTGGGTGTACGTCCATCTCGAAGGCGCGCCGGCCGACATCGGCTATCAGCATGGATATCTGCTGGCGCCGGAGATTGAAGACGGCCTCCGCGTCGTGCAATTCAGAGACGTCCGCCGCACCAAGCGCAATTGGGCTTTCTATCGCGCGACGGCGCAGAACATTCTCTGGCCGCACATCGACGAGGAATATCAGCAGGAGCTGCAAGGTATAGCGGATGGACTGAAGGCGCGCGGCTCAAAGCTGGACGTGTGGGACGTGGTTGCGCTCAACGCGATGGAAGAGGTCCCGGACTACTACGTCCCCATGCTCGACAAGCAGGAGAAGCGCAGCGACGCTCCCGACCTGAAAGCGCGCGGCAACTGCAGCGCGTTTGTTGCGACTGGGTCTTATACCAAGGATCACAAGCCGGTGATCGTGCACAGCAACTGGACCGACTACGCGACCGGCAAGCGCTGGACGATGATCTTCGACATCGTGCCCACACACGGCTACCGCATGCTAACCGACGGCTTCCCGGGAATCATCGTCAGCGACGACGACTTCGCCATTAATTCCGCAGGAATCATGGTGACGGAGACGACCATCGCCGGGTTCTACGGCTTCGATCCCAACGGCAAGCCGGAATTCGTGCGCGCCCGCAAGGCGGCGCAGTATGCAAGCTCCATCGATCAGTACGTGAAGATCATGCTGGAGGGCAACAACGGAGGCTATGCCAACGATTGGCTGCTGGCCGACAACAAGACGGGCGAGGTTGCGCGCTTCGAAGATGGCCTGAAGGTCCATCGCGTGTGGCGCACCAAGGACGGTTACTTCGAGGGCGCGAACTTTCCCAGCGACCCCGAGCTGATCAAGACTGAAACCGATTTCGATCCCACCAATATGGCGAGCTCGCCCAACGCGCGGCGGGTGCGGTGGCAACAGCTGCTGCCCGCGAATAAGGGGCAGATCGACCTGGCCATGGGCGAAAAGTTTCTGGCCGATCACTACGACACCTACGAGGGCAAAGAAGACCGCGGCTATCGCGGGCTTTGTGGGCATGGCGATACTTCTCCGACGGCCGACGCCGCGTGGGACGATCCCCCTTACAATCCCATGGGGGCTGTAACTGCGCAGGCGGCCGACAGCACCATGGCGAAGAACATGTCGCTCGAGGCGCGCGCTGGACATCCCTGTGGCGAGGATTTTTTGGCCGAACCGTTCCTGAAAGAGCATCCCGAGTTCGGCTGGCAGAAGCCGATTCTGGTCGACATGAAGGGCAATCCATGGACGGAGTTCAAGATCGGCGATAAGCAGTAAAATAATCCTGCGACTTGCGTGTTGCAACAAGCATCTTCTGGACTGGACCTAACGTTGGCGGACTCGCCGTAAGTAGCCGCCCTGTCAGGAGGACAAGTTGCGTAAGATACTTTCTACTTCCAACGACTTCACACTCGCCATCCTGCGTTTAGTAATGGGCATCGTGTTCTTCGCGCACGGCGCGCAAAAGATGCTGGGCTGGTTCGGGGGCTACGGCTTCCACGGCACCATGGGCTTCTTCACGCAGACGATGGGCATTCCGGCGCCGCTGGCGTTCCTGGCCATCTGCGCCGAGTTCTTCGGCGGGCTGGGGCTGATCGTCGGCCTACTCAGCCGAATCGCAGCGTTCGGCATTATCTGCAACATGATCGTCGCGGTGCTCACCGTGCACGTGCACAACGGCTTCTTCATGAACTGGACCGGGCAGCAGAAAGGCGAGGGCTTCGAGTATCACCTGCTGGCCATCGCGATGGGGCTGGTGATCCTGATCAAAGGAGCGGGAGCGCTGTCCATCGATCGGGCGTTGAGCGGCGGAGAGCAGTAACAAAAGCCTCCGCCTTAGCGGAGGCTCTGGAAGTAGGAACGCGTTAATTCTTTGCGGCTTCTTTGGCGGCTTCGCTCTTGGCCGCTTCGCTCTTGGCGGCGTCGCTCTTGGCGTACTTGCGGCGGAAGCGCTCGACGCGACCGGCGGTATCGACCAGTTTCTGCTTGCCGGTGAAAAACGGATGGCAGGCGGAGCAAATTTCCACGTTGATATCGCCCTTGTGGCTGGAACGGGTCAAAAAAGTGTTGCCGCAGGCGCAATGCACGCGGACTTCGTCGTAAGCTGGATGGATCGCTGCCTTCACTGGAACTCCTAACTGGTAGATAGCAAACCTCTATCTTACCGGAATGCGCGCTTTCGGGGCAAACCGGCGTTGCTAATGGATGCTGCCAGGCAGCTTCTGGATTCATGCGATTGACGCGCGGCCGAAGGGCAAAAACGGGAACACCGCCGGATTCAGCCTTAGGAAGGCCGCTGTTAGAAAACAGGTATACAGGTCCGGGCCTCTGCCGATCGTCGAAATTAGACCCTGTGCTCATGGCGCACACCCGGCTCTATTGCGGTGTGGGGTGCTGCCGCCACAACCCCGCGGTCGGGCGCCCCGTTTCTGGCATTCTGAGCGGAGCCAAGCGGAGTCGAATGACCTGCTTCATTCCACTCCCGTTGGCCAAGGCGGGACATTCATCTCCGCACAAACGGCCGCCAGGCCTTGCGCACTGCGCTAATTGTGAAAACTTTGTCGCCAGCCGTTTTGCGGTCCTGTGTACTATCGGCTGCGTTCTATAATGTCTCGACCTTTGACTCGGCAGTACGCGGCTTGATCCGCCATCCAGATCGCGACCCGCCCTTTCCGTCCGAGCCTTTCACTGAGGAGAGAAATGAAGCTTTTGCGTAGTTTCGCTTTCGTTGTCATCGCCTGTGCGGCTGCAAGCCTGTGCAGTGCGCAGTCCTGGCAGGCTATCAATAACCAGCCCAGCTTCACGGCGGGGCAGATGCTCCTGCTGACCGACGGCACCGTTATAGTGCATCACGAAGATCCCAACGACGGCTACATCGACTGGTGGAAGCTCACGCCCGACATCAACGGCAGCTACGTGAATGGCACTTGGTCGCAGCTGGCGTCGCTGGCATCGGACTACGGTCCGCTCTTCTTCGGCTCAGCGGTGCTGGCCGATGGCCGCGTGCTGGTCGAGGGCGGCGAACAGAATTTCAGCGAATATGTCTGGACGAACATGGGCGCGATCTACGATCCCATCGCCAACACCTGGACGAGCATGAATCCGCCGAGTGGCTGGAGCACCATCGGCGACGCGTCTACTGCTGTCCTGTTCAACAAGACGCTGATGCTGGCTAACTGCTGCGACACTCAGCAGGCGCTTCTCGATCCCACGACCCTGACGTGGACTGCCACCGGTACGGGCAAGTTCGACTCCAACGACGAGGAAGGCTGGACGCTCCTGCCCAGCGGCGAGGTGCTGACGGTTGACACCTACACCAACATAAACGATCCCAACGGCACCAACTCCGAGCTCTACAATCCCAGCACTGGCTCCTGGTCGACCGCGGGCAGCACTGTCGTTCAGCTGTGGGATTCGCACGGCTCCTACGAAATCGGACCTGCGATGCTGCGGCCCGATGGCACCGTCTTCGCCACCGGAGCCAACGGCGACGGCGCAGGTCACACCTCCATCTACACCCTGAGCAATCAGACCTGGACGCCGGGTCCGGATTTCCCCAACGGTCTGGACATCGCCGATGGTCCCGCGGCTCTGCTGCCCGACGGCAACGTGCTGGTCAGCGCCAGTCCGGGGATCTACCAGCTCAACACCTACTTCTTCGAGTGGAATGGCAGCCAGCTCATCTCCGTGCCGCGCCCGCCGAATGCGCCGCTGGACTCGTCCTGGTACGGCCGCCTGCTGGTTCTGCCGACCGGCCAGGTGCTCTACACCGACGGCAGCAACGACGTTGAGGTTTACACGCCGACCGGCACTGCTTATCCCGGGCTTGCGGCCACAGTCATGCTGACCAACGTAGTGCTGTCGCGCGGCAGTTCGATGGTGCTCTTCGGCTTCAAGTTCAACGGTGCATCGCAGGCCAACTCCTACGGCGACGACGCGCAGGCGGCGACCAACTATCCCATCGTCCGCATTACCAACAAGTCGACGGGACACGTCTTTTATTGCCGCACGCACGACCACAACACCATGGCAGTGGGCTACAACGGGCCGACGTACACGCACCTCGATATCCCGTCCAACATGGAGTCGGGTGCGAGCTACCTGGAGGTCGTGGTCAACGGCATCGCCTCGCAGAAGTACAGCATCGGAATCAACTAGAGCGGTATAGGCTATTTCATCAATTGCTTTGTGTCAGGGCACGGCTTCAGCCGGGCCGAACGACAGCGGTTCGAGCGGGCTTTAGCCTCTGCGGTTCTTGCTACAGGGGCTAAAGCCCAAGTTCTTCTTCCGCGCTTTTCGGCACGACCAAGGTCGTGCCCTGACACAACCCTTCATACCAGCAAGGCGATTTAGGAGACGATGCTAGCAAGATTCACTGGTACCAGTGCGGTGTCTTTGCGGTCCATTCGGACTTGGGGTACTTCTGATGCAGTAAGTCGAAGGCGCGGCGGCTGAAACCACCGCTCTGCTTGTCATTGCAGCCATATCGCGTGGCGCGCACGACCAGAGAGAGCGCCTCCGGTACACGCTGATCGTCCGGGTGATCTTTCGCCCAATCGAGGACGACACGGCCGAAGTAGTCCGGCGCAGGACCAACCTGCTTCAGCTGCTTCCATTGAGTATCTGCGAGCGTGCGTTCCTCTGGCGTCAGAAAGCCCGGTGACGCAGGATTGTGCGTTGGAATAACGTACATCGGAGCCTGGCCTCTCGGATCCGACCACGGACCACAAATGGATCCATAGACGATCCCACCCGAGTCGGCGCTGAAATCCTGGGCCCACCAGTTCTGGCGGAAGCTGTCGATCTGGCCGATGGGCGTCTGGCGCAGCAGGCCGCCATTCACGTAGGGATTCATTCCAGGAAAATGCAAAATGGCAAAGGCGCCGGCGAAGTCGCGAGCCGCCGGATCGGTCGCGGCATCGTAGCTGGAGACATACTTGGCCGCAGGCGGAAGCTGCTGCGACAGAGTCGAGCTGAGCTGCTTGGCGGAGGCGGCATCTCCGAGGAGAACCGCGCGGCTCCAGGTCGCGCTAGTCAATGCGTCGCGAAGCTTCGGGGGCAGTTGTCCGCCGAGCGCGGCTTTGCTGAGCAGTGCTGTAGGTACGCGCTGATTCAGGGTCGCCGCCGAATAGTCATCGAACAGAGGCGCAAGCGGATCGGGATTGTCTTTGGTGATGTAGTCCGGGCAATCGCTGCCGCCGCAAGATTCATCATCTCCGGTAGCTAGATAAACCGGCCGCTGGGTTGAGTACTTCAGAAAATCCTCGAAAGTATTCGACGCGCGGAATAACAAGCCGGTGTACAGATTGCGCGTGGCATTCGGGGCGTCCGCCGGAAAGCGCTTCAACTGCGGCGCGAGAAGATCTCGCACCTGCTGCGCTTTGCCGCTTTCCACCAGCAGACGCGCGCGCTGATAAGTCACGCTGTCGTAGCCCGGCGAGTTGGCGGGTACTCCATTCGCAGCCTTCAGAAGGTCATCCACTCCGGGGTCGGCGGCGCTGCTGGTCACCATTGCGGCGACCAGCCAGGGCAGCGAATGCTTCTGGCGCCACACTTCCACCGCGTGCTGGTGCGCAATCGGATTCTGCAGCTGCGCGGTAATGACCCAGTCGGTGAGATCGTCGGCTTGCATCAATGCCCGATCCTGCTGCGGAATCTCTTTCATCTTCATCTCGGCAGGTTTGGCTCCAGGGACCGTGTCGGAGTCGGAGCTGCTCGTACCGATCAGCTTGTTCAGCAGTTGGGTGTAGTCGATGAGGTCCTGACCGAGATTGCCTTCATGTCCCTCGCCGGCAATGCGCAGTGCCAGGACGTGAGCCCGCGCTTCGGGATGGAGCCGGAATTCCACGAAGGCCAGGGTGTGCTCCGCTGCGGGATGAATCGATGCCAGCTCCTTGTTGGCGAGAATGGCTTTCAGCCGGGTCTCGGCTTCCGTCAAGAGCTGCGCGTTGAATGGGACCTGAGGATCCGTCACCGGAACCGTGCCTTGCCGCACCAGCGCTCTTGCTGCCAGATAGGGCGCTAGCGTGGACCACGGAGACGACTTGTCTGCCGCGATCTTGTCGAAGGCCGCGACTGCCTCCTGGTACTTTCCACCGTAGAAAAGCGCCGCCGCGATCTGATAATTGCGATCGGCCTTGATGATAGCTGGCGCGTCAGCAGGCGCTGCCGGCGGCGTTGAGTGCCCGTCTCCGCAATTGGCGAAGACAGCGCTCTGTGCAGCTACCCAATCCTTGATGGTGGCACTGGCTGCCCCGAAATGCTGGGTGCGCTCGCCGAGCGTCAGTGCGGCATTGCGATAGGCGTCCGGCGTGCAGTTCAGGAAGCTGGTGAAATAGTAGCCGGTGCGACCGTAGGGATCGTCTTTCTCCGCCGGAGGGCTGGGCTTCTCGCCCAAAGCTGTGTCCCGCGCTACCCCCCACTCGGTTTGTGCGGCGTCCAGGTCCTTGATCACCGTGTCGTTGTACTTCCAGTACAGCTGCACCTTGGCCAGTTGCGTTGGGTCGAAGGCTCGGCCCGAAAGAATGCGATAGGCGACTGCCAGGTAGGCGCGATAGTACGTGGGCTGTACTACGCCGAGATCGCCGGCGAGGTAATCCTTCAGCGGCACCGGCTGCGTCTGCGGAACGAAAACCGCCTCCGTGAAGTACGGACCGCAGGAAAAGATGTTGGGCGGGACGAGAATGACTAATGCGAGCACGCACAGAGGGAGGTAGTGGCGCACTACATTGCGATTGGACGGCCAAATCGTTCTCATGGCTGAAGTCCTCGTTGTACAGCCGCGACCATCTGGGCATCCCAGGGACGCGTGTTGAAGACGAACACGTGGCGATCGAGCAGCGGCTGCGGCCACGGCTCGTCGGTGGAGAGACCAACGCTGCTGCGGCAAAGCGGATCGCGAAAATCTTCCCCGTTACTGAGCGCGTGCAGGATGTTGCCCTCATCCATGCCCATGCGGAAGAGCATGGGCACCGCCTCATCGATCGGCAGGTCCGCGATCCAGTCATCGCCAAGACACCAGGAGCCGAGCGCGGTGATCGACAACCGCCGATCCGCTGGCCATTGCGCGCGAACCGCTTCCAGCAGCTGGCGATAGAAGTGGCGCTGGGAGCGACGCGCGTCGAAGTCGACTTGCAGTTCGTGCACGCCGGGGAGATCGCTGAGATGAACGATCTGGCGAGCGACCTCGGCGCGATAGGCGTCGGAAAAGTCGGTTGGTGTTTGCGGCGTGATCTCGATTCGTACCACGGCCGTCAGCGGAGTGCTGGGACTGACGCGCAGTGGTTGGAAGCGCGGCCGCAGAACGGGCGAGGTGTCGAGGTAGACGGAGCCGGCCAGAAATGCGACTCCGACATCGCCGGAGTTCAGAAAGGTCAGCTGCTCGGAGCGTTCCCAGGCCCACAAGGTCAGGTGAGGACGGCCGTCTCTGCGGACAGCGGTGCTCCCATTCAAAACCAGCAGCAGCCCTAGCGCGACTGGCAGAATCTTGTAGCGGGACATGGAAGTGGCGGGGACAGTGTAGCGCCGAGCAATCGCAAGTCAACAGATTCCGGGTATTGTTTTGGGGAAAGCCGCTCCCTTAATCCACGCCGCCTTCCACTCCGCCGAACGCCTTCAACGCGGTCGCCTCGTCCGGCTCGATCTCCAGCACCAGATGCAGCTTGGTGATCTCCAGCAGGTCGTGCACACGCGGGCTCACCTGCACCAGCTTGAGATGCCCGCCCTGGCCTCGCACCGTGGTGTAGGCCTTCACCAGTTCACCCAGTCCGGAGCTGTCGATGTATCCCACGTTGCGGAGGTTGAGCAGAATCTTCTTGAAGCCCTTGTCGGCCATCTCGCGCATCATCTCGCGCAGAGCTTTGCTGCCTTCGCCGAGAGTGATTCGTCCCGTCATGTCGACGATGGTCACATCGCCGTCGTGGCGCGTGGTGATCTGCAAGCGGACCGGCGCCTGTTCCGGAATGCTGACGCCGAGACGGTTCAGGATCTCGTTGGCGACTTTCGCGGTCTCCGGCGACTCGGTACGCACCACCACCAGGCTGCGGCCTTCGGCCAGTACTTCGCAGAAGAAGTTCACGTCCTCAGAGGCTTTCTCGGCGTGGGGATCCGGCGCCGCGGCCGACTCCGCTGCGCTCTTGCCCAACATTGATCCGGCGCCCATGCCTGCCAGGCCGAGCAAAGCAGCGGCTCCGATGCCCAGCGCGGCCACTTGGCCAACACCAGGAACCATCAGCAGAATGGCCGCGCCCACTCCGGCCGACATTCCCGTGGCAAAGCCGACGACTCCGCCGAACGTGGTTCCCCAGTGCTTGACGATGGCCTCGCCGTTGCTCCCTGAGCGCGTTAGGAAGACGATCTCCTCCGGCGGTACCTGGCGCTCCAGAAGCTCCAGCAATGCGTTCTCAGCGCCGCCGCGAGACGAAAATACCCCGATGACAGTTTCCACGCGAAACCTCCGTATGAATGGCAGAACCAGCCTAAACGAGAAAGCGTCTTCGACGAGCAGCAGCCATAATCGCAGCTCAATCCAAAGGGGAGAATTCTACACCGTTTTCCTTCGCTGTGATTGTTGTCACCCACCGGCAGATTGTCAAACCGTTTCCGGGAAAAGAATGCGGAACGTCCGGCCGAAGCGACGGTCAGGGTCTGCGGGCCACGCCCCGGTTTTCCCGCAACACATCCCAACCAGCCGGGCCGCTTGTGTGACGGGCCGCGAGTGCTGCTACATTGATCTCGGAGCCACCGAATGACGACTCGACGATTCGCTTTCGTGCAGCTTGATGTTTTCACCTCGCGACCGCTGGAGGGCAATCAACTCGCGGTCTTTACCGATGCGCGTGGCCTGAGCGACGACGAGATGCAGAAGCTAGCGCGTGAGACCAACCTCTGCGAAACCACCTTCATCGTGCCGCGCGATTCCGACATCGAGCGCGTCGAAGGTCACAAGGTGCGAATCTTCACCGTCAACGAGGAGCTACCGTTCGCCGGACATCCCACGCTCGGTACGGCCTGGTACTTACAGCAGCAATCCAGCGCGGACGAAGTCGTACTCGATCTCAAGGTCGGCAAGATTCCCGTGCGCTTCGAGCAGCGCGCCGGGCTGCTCTTTGGCGAGATGCGGCAGGCCGACCCGCAATTCGGCGCCACGCATCCGCATGACGTTGTGGCCGGCGTGCTGGGCGTTCCCGTTTCCCAACTGGACGAAAGCCTTCCCATCCAGACAGTATCGACGGGCATGCCGTTCACCATCGTGCCCTTCCGCTCGCTGGCGACGCTGCAAAACTTGAGCATCGGCTGGAACCAGATGGCTCCATACTTGGCAACCATCGGCAATCCGGCGTTCTTCTACTTCGTCTGCCGCGAGACCGTCAATCCCAACGCGACGCTGCATGCGCGCATGATCTTCTACAACGGCGAAGATCCCGCCACCGGCTCAGCGGCGGGATGCTGCACCGCGTGGGCGGTCAAGCACGGTGTGCTGGCGCCGGAATCGCAAGGTCTGATTGAGCAGGGATTGGAGACGCGGCGTCCCAGTTTCATTCACGTGCGCGGTTCGAAGTCAGGCGAGGCGATCACGAATGTGCGCGTCGGCGGTAACGTGGTGCAGGTGATTAACGGAGAAGTTACGATGTGACTTTTCTGAGGATATCCTGTGTGCCTCTAAGAGCCGCATCCAGAAAGCCTTTCGCAAGATTCGCCAAAGTGAAGATCACCACGCGCGGTGCGATTTCCCCCGCCTTTCGCCGCCAAAAAATTTCTGCGTATTTAACCTTCGCAATACTTGTTTCGGGAACGCGACGGTCGTACTATCCGGAACGCGCTACTCTCTCGGCGCAATAAGAAAAACTAAGTCAGTGACCATCGCCCCATCCGGTTTTCCTGGATGCGGCGGCGCGAAGCATTTCCAGAGGAAGCTCGGTGGGAGGTAAATGAAACCGAAACGTACGATTCTCTGCGTTGACGACGACGAACGCTCTCTCTCTGTTCGTAAAGTCTTACTCGAGACACGCGGCTATCGCGTGCTCACTTGCTCCGATCCAGACTGCGCCCTTGACCTCATGAAACACGGCGGTATCGATCTGGTGCTGTCTGACCTGATGATGCCCAAGCTCAGCGGCGCGAAACTTATCAGCCAACTGAAAGCCATTTCACCCGGAACTCCAGCGCTGCTGTTTTCCGGATGCGTGAGCTGCTGTACGGAAGACCATCTCGCGGATGCCTGGCTGCCGAAAGGAGAACTCGCTCCCATGGAACTGCTGGAGCGTATTCGTGTGCTGCTGATACGCAAGCGTGGTCCTAAGCGTCCCATTAGCCTTCCGCAGCAGTTGGCATCCTGAAGGAACGCGCGCCTCACAGAACACAACTGGAATCACCAAGCCTGAGCAGGGAGCGGCATTCAACTGCCGCTCCCATACTCCTTCTGCCGCTCTACGGCTCGGCAGCGGGAATTATTGTGATCTGCGCGTCGCTAATAATGATGTCGGCGCCAATCGGCAAGTTATAGGTGTTGGTCTGGTTGATAACCAGTTCAATCATCCGCATCTCGGTGCTGTCCGGGTTGGGGAAGTTGGAGATCAGGCGCTTGAGGTAAAGGGTCCCAAGGCCCGCAATCGAAACCTGCGTGTTATAGGGAACACTGTCGTTGATCCCAGGATAACCTGCAACCGCCAAGCCGGTGAACGATCCGACTCCGGTTTCGAAAACTCCGCCGGAACCGGCGATGGTTGTGTTTACCTGACTATAGATCACGTTAGCGGTGATCAGGCCGCTCAGGAGATTCAATCCTTCGACCTGAGAAGTCATCTGACCGGTGGAATACGGATTGGTGAGATCCGCTTTGCCGGTGTCGGTGACGGTACCGCTAGTTAGAACGTCGGCTATATTCACGCTGACCACCGAATTGGTGATCGTTTGTCCGGCAGTTCCAAAGCAAGGCAGGCTCACGGGCGCGGTAGGGCTAGAGTTGATGAGCGTGCTGCTGACCGACGTCCCGAACGACGTGCCAGTGACGATCCCGGGCGCGAAGGCCTTAATCATGCCGCTGGTAGCGTTGGAGACGATGATCTCAGTGCCCACCTGCAGTCCGAGCAGGTTGCCGGCCACCGTGATGTGGATATCAATCATGTTCACAACCAACTGTCCCTGCTTGCCGCTAATGCTGCTGGTCTGCTCATTCAGCACCACATAGCCGAGCCCAATCAAGTTGACATTGGTGTTAGGCGCCGGACTGTTATACGGAATTCCGGCAATAAGGAGGTTGGTGAAACTGGAACCGGCTGCACTGACCTGAAATCCGCTGCTGGTGAGCGTGGTAGTACTGACCGCATTGAGTGCCTGGGCGGTGATTAGTCCGCCAAGCAGACTGACATTAGCAGTGCTGGCCGTGGCCTGTGCGGTCATGGTTGGAGAGCTGGATGCGGTGGTAGTCACCGCTCCTCCTGTCACGATGGGGTAGAGATTGAGACCGACACCGCTTCCGTCCACGGTTTCATTATCGATGTCGGTGCCACAGGGCTCTTGCAGGCTAGCTACACCGGTTTGTCCGACAATAAGGGTATCTCCCACAAATGCAGTCGTCCCGTAGGCTGAAGCCTGATACAGCACGGTTTGTACGGAATACGGCGGCAGGGTTTCTGCGGCACCACCAAAGGCGCTGATGGCGGTTAAAGCAACGAGCAGCACGAGGGCCGCGTTAGTAGCGAGCAACCTGCATGCTTGTGACGATTTGCAGTGCGAGATGCGGCGTGCGTTAAACATTTTGCTGTCAGACAACATAGGATCTCCTCCTTGTCTTTCTCGAGGGACCTGCCTCGGCTCATCGGCCTACGCCCGGCTGCGGAGATCGCAGCAATCCATTTCGCATGGCTGAGAGTGGAGGGTTGTTGTAACGGTTTAGGGTCGACCGCGGGGTCCTGCCCGGAAAGAACCGTTCCGGCGGTAAATAGAGACAGAGTGACCGGGCCATTCGGCCTGACCTCGAGACCTATGGCGTTTTCTCCATGCCTATTCATGGAACCACCCCATCTCACTTTCGCAAGCTCTGTGAAACTTAAGCCCTGCGATAAGATTTGTCATGAACCGGAGAGCACCGGGGCCTGGTGGAGAATATGTTCTAGTGGTGCTCTAGACTTGTTGGATAGGATTTCTGAAAGGGAGCTGGCCTGCAACCTGATTTATTGGTAGGCAAAATTGCGGAAATCTAGATGGGGCCATCCCCTAGCTCTATAGTCTAGTAACCGATTATTTTCGTGGTGGCTTCTTCTGGCGCAGTACCTACATCATGGTTACCATGATAGTGCGGAGCTAACAGCAGTATTACTATTGAGAAGGAAGAAAAAAGCAGCCAATAGCTTTCTTATCAGCATCTTCTCTTTCGCTTAAGTCTGAACTGAGGGTAGTCTCGCTCTGTAATCAGAGCTTCCGATGCGGTTTGTTGGCTTCTCGGTAGCCATGCCGAGGTTACCTAGTGGTCTCACAAACAGTGAGAGATGAGAAACTGCCAGGCCCTTACGTCTAGCTACTTCTTGGTAATTAGGATCCTGCGTTCCTGGTCTCCACACCGCTCGATCGCGATCATCGCGTCGCATTCCGTTTCGAAGCGGGGGAATTTCTCGCCCCACTCCAGGAGCACCAGGTTGCCATCTTCCGCAAACAGCTCATCCAGTCCTAGGGTATCGAGCTCACGGGGCGTGTCGATGCGATAGAGATCAACATGGAAAAGACTAACCTCGGGACCACGATACTCGTGAATAAGAGTAAAGGTGGGACTGGTCACATCATCTTGCGAGGCTGCCTGCAGACCTTCGGCAATGCCTTTGACCAGCGTCGTCTTGCCCGCGCCTAGATCGCCGCGAAGAACGACCATGCTCATGCTCTTCAGAGTGGGAGCGAGACTGCGGCCAAGCGCGATCGTCTCCTCCGCCGAATGCGTGGTGTACTCGTCTGTGGTCATCCGATGCGCGTTATCTCTTCCGTCGCCCAATGGGTAGCGCGGCGGAAGGCTTCCGGCAGGCCGTCCAGCAGATCGGTGGCGACCAGCGAGTGCTCGCCCATCTTCTCGCACGCGACGTCGCCGGCTAATCCATGCAAGTAGACCGCGGCGATGGCGGCGCGCGCGTAGTCGTTGGGCATCTGCGCGATCGCTCCGGCGGTCATGCCGGTGAGGATGTCGCCCGTACCGCCGGTCGCCATGCCAGGATTGCCGGTCGGGTTGACCCACGCGCTTCCGTCGGGCAGCGCGACGATGGTGCGGGAGCCCTTCAGGACCAGCACCAGGTGATGATCGCGTGCGAAGCTGCGTGCGACGTTAAGACGATCGGCTTGAACGGCCTTGATCGAGATGCCGGCCAGCCGTGACATCTCGCCGGGATGAGGCGTGAGGACGAGCGGCCGTCGCCGCCCGTCCAACAAATTCGTCTGGCCTTCGAAGGCGTTGAGCCCGTCGGCATCGAGCACCAGCGGAACCTTCGTCTGATGTACTGCTTCGTGCACGAACTGCACCGTCTCGGGATTACGGCCAATTCCGGGGCCGATGGCAACGACTGTCATCGGCTTGGTGAGGTCGAGGAAGCGTCCGCTCTCGGCGGCGGCCAACGCGATCGAGCCGGCCGAAGTTTCGGCCAATGGCTCGGTCATGATCTCCGCAGCAAACGACGCCACGGCGGTCAGCACGCGTGCAGGGGTCGCAACCGTGCTCAATCCCGCGCCCATACGCAGCGCAGCCATACCTGCCATCGCCGCAGCGCCCGATTTGCCGAACGAGCCACCCACGATCAGCGCGTGGCCGAACACCCCTTTGTTGCTGTCGCGCGGACGCGCCGCGAGCAATGCTGCAAAGTCGCGCGGCGTTGTGACCTCAAGGTTCAGGCTGGAGGCGATGGCTTCAGGCGGCGAACCGATGGGCGCAACCATGATTGGCCCGCGCGTGAGATTGCCGAAGACGTGCGCCGGACGCGGCGCGGTGAAGGTCACAATGGCATCCGCGTAAACGATGCCTTCACCACGCTGCGGCGTCATCGCGTCGGAGTCGGCGCCGGAGGGAATATCGACCGCGACGATCGGCTTATCGCTGCGATTCATCACGTCGATAGCATCGGCATACAAGCCTGTCACCGGCGGACGAAAGCCGGTGCCGAGAATCGCATCAACCAACAAATCGCAATTAGCCAGGGAGCGCGACGACTCGCCGGCCAGCTCCGCCGGATTGGTCGCTTCGATGGGACGCAGCGGCAGGCGCTCGAACATGACCAGAGCATCGCTCTTCAATTCCGCGCGAGAAGCCAGCAGCAGAACTTCGACCACCCGTCCCGCGCGATGCAGCTTGCGCGCAATGACGAAACCATCGCCGCCATTGTTGCCTTTGCCGCAAACCACGGTGACGCGATTGGCTGCGGGATAGTTTTGCAGGATGAATCGCGCTATCGCGCCGCCGGCGTTTTCCATCAGCGTGAGCGAAGGCACGCCGAACTTCTCCGACGTCGCGCGATCGATGGCGCGCATCTCTTCCGCAGTCGTGATCTTCATGCGCGCTCCGCAGAGTGTTCCAGCCGGCGCAAACCATCCGGCTCGCCCATCGCGATCAGGTGGTCGCCTTCGTGGATGACCTCGTCAGGCGAAGGATTGAATCGCATGCCCGAGCCCTCGCCCTTGATGGCAAGCACGATGACGCCCATCTCCTGGCGAATGCGCGAGCCTTCCAACGTCTGACCAACGACGCGCGAACCCGCCTGCACCTGCACCTCTTCGATCTCCAGCAGACGCTGGCGATCCATGGCAGTGTCGAAGAAATCGACCACGTGCGGTCGCATGAACGTTTGGGCGATGCGGTATCCCGCGAAGTTGTACGGCGAGACGACGTGATTCGCACCGGCGGTGAGCAAGTGCTTCTCGGCTTCGTCTTCGCTGGCGCGAGCGATGATCTGCAGCTTGGGATTCAAGCTGCGTGCCGTGAGGATGATGTAGATATTGGTGGCATCGGTAGTCGTCGATGCGACGAGGCCGCGCGCCCGCTCGATATGTGCCTGGCGAAGGATAGGAGCTTGCGTGGCATCGCCGATCAAAGTGAGCCAGCCTTCATCGGAGTATTGCGCCAGCTTGTCGGCATCAGTATCGATGACGACGAACGGCAGCGGCTTGCGCGCCAGTTCGCGCGCCGTGCTGCGGCCTACGCGTCCTGCGCCGCACAGAATGTAGTGATCCGACAGCCGGCCGATTTCGCGGTCCATACGTCTCCTGCCGAAAACCGATTGTAGCTCGAATTCCAGCAAAGCCTGTGTCGCACCGCCGAAGAACAGCAGGACCAATCCGACACCGGCAACGATGACGAAACTGTTGAAGATGCGGCCAATGTGCGACAGCGGATGGATCTCGCCATAGCCGATGGTGCTGATGGTGGTCAGCACCATGTAGAAGCCATCGAACCACGACCAATGCTCGATGAAATGAAATCCGGCCATGCCGATGAAGGTCAGCACGATCAGCGCAACGAAGATGATCTTCAGGTTGAGGAGAGATTTCACCACATTCATTGTGGCGCGCCGGAATGTCGCGCGCAAGAAAAAGCCCTTCCGTTCAGGAAGGGCGTTTCCGTAAAGATTAGCAACCCGTCAGTCGCCGGCGACCTTCACCTCATCCTGTACTGCCTGCTGCACGCGGCTGTGATGGCGGCCGTAGGTGTAGTAAATCACCATCCCGATGATCAACCACACGATCAAACGAAGCCACGTCGCGAACGGCAGGCTGGCCATCAGTCCCAACGAAACGATGATGCCTAGGATCGGCACCACCGGGACCCACGGCGTCTTGAACGGTCGATGAAGGTCAGGACGCTTGTTGCGCAAGGTCCAGACTCCCGCGCACACGATGACAAACGCCAGCAAGGTTCCAATACTGACCAGCTCACCCAGGATCTCGATCGGAACCAGCGACGCGAATATCGCGACGAAGCCGCCAACGATCGTGCTCGAGATCCACGGCGTGCGGAAGCGCGGATGCACAGCGCTTGCCCAACTCGGCAGCAGGCCATCGCGCGACATGGAGTAGAACACGCGCGACTGGCCGAGCAGCATCACCAGCATCACTGTGGCCAGTCCAAAGATGGCGCCAAGCTTCACCAGGAACCTGGCCCAGATGACCCCCGTAGCGTCGATTCCCACGGCTACTGGATCGGAAACATTCAGATCGGCGTAGGGCACGATTCCGGTCAGCAAGCCGGCAACCAGGATGTAGAGGACGGTGCAGATCACCAGCGAACCGAGGATGCCGAAAGGCATATCTTTCTGCGGATTCTTGGCTTCCTGCGCGGCGGTGGAAACGGCGTCAAATCCGATATACGCAAAGAAGATGACGCTCGCTCCGCGCGCAATTCCCGACCATCCGTACTTACCAAAGGCGCCCTGATTGGGCGGGATGAACGGATGCCAATTCTGTTTAAGGAGGTCCGGATGATGCATTGCGAAGAGGCCGGCAATGACGATGAACATCAGCACAATCGTCACCTTCACGATGACAATCCCCGAGTTGAAGTTTGCCGACTCCTTGATGCCGATCACCAGGATAATGGTGACGCCAATGATCGCCAGGAAAGCCACCAGGTTGAACAGACCCGTCTGCTGCGGCAGCGTGTTCGGGTTGATGTGCTGGGCCGCAAGCATGTCCTTCATGCGCTCCAGGTGCTCCCAATGGCCCTGGTAGAAGACCAGCTTCTCGCTCGGCGCCAGCGTCAGGCGCGGAGGAATGCGGATGCCGAAGTCCTCCAGAAAGCTGAGCACATAGCCGCTCCAACCCGAGGCCACGGTGGCGGCGCCGAAGGCATATTCCAAGATCAAGTCCCAGCCGATGATCCAGGCGAAGATCTCGCCCAGCGTGGCATAGCCGTAGGTGTAGGCTGAGCCGGCGATAGGAATCAACGAGGCAAATTCTGCGTAGCAGAGGCCGGCGAAGACGCAGGCGATACCTGCCAGAACAAAAGAGAGAACGATGGCCGGACCAGCATATTTCGCGGCGGCGGAGCCGGTCAGCACGAAAATTCCGGCGCCGATGATGGCTCCGATGCCAAGCGTGATCAGGTTAATCGGACCGAGAGCCCGCCTGAGACTATGTTCCCCCGTCTCCGCTGCTTCCGCTGTCAGCATGTCGAGGGGCTTGCACTTCAACAGAGTCGACATTAAGCTTTGCCTCTTCTCAGCAACTAGGCTTGTGCGCGCGCCTGCGAATTAAATTTCGACCACAGGAAATACACGGGAATCCCGAGAAGAACGATGATCAGGCCAGGCCACGTGTACTGCGGTTTGTAACGCAACAAGACTATATCAATAAATGTAGCAATCACAATGTACATCGCAGGCAAAACCGGATAGCCGATGGCGCGGTAAGGCCGCGGCTCGTCAGGCCGCTTGACGCGCAGCACGAACAGCCCGGCGATGGTCAGGATGTAGAACACCAGCACGGCAAAAATGATGTAGTCGAGCAGTTGGCTGTAGCTGCCCGAAATGCACAGAATGCAGGTCCATATGCACTGCATCGCGAGTGAGTGCACCGGTGTGTGATAGCGGGGATGAAGCTTGGCCGCGCTGCGGAAGAACAGGCCGTCCTTGGCCATCGCGTAATACACGCGAGCACCGGCCAGAATCAGCCCGTTATTGCAGCCGAAGGTGGAGACGAGGATGGCGAACGCCATAATCCCCGCTCCCGCCGAGCCGAACATCTGCTCCATCACGGCAGTAGCAACGCGATCTTCCGAGGCGTGCTGAATGCCGCGGGCCAGAATCGTGGCGCCGTGCGCGTCGCCCTGCAGCGGCAGGACATTCAGGTAAACGAAATTCGCCAGCACATAGAGCAGCGTGACCGCCGCAGTGCCGAAGGCCAGTGCGATCGGCAAAGTGAACTTTGGATTCTTGACCTCAGCCGCGGTGAAGGTGATGTTGTTCCAGGCGTCGGAAGAAAACAACGAACCTGTTTGTGCGACCGCGAGAATGGTCAGCACGCCAACCAGGGTGATGGGACCGCCGACGCCGAGCTGCACCGGATGGAGCGAATGCCATCCCGCATTGCGAAAGTAGTTGGCGCCGAAGTTCGCGGCAATTGCTTGTGCGTTGCGCCCCAGGAAGACTCCCAGCAATACCAGGCCAAGTAGCGCGGCGGTCTTGGCGATGGTGAAGACATTCTGGACTGCTGCGCCCAGACGGAGACCGAAGATATTCAGCACCGAGAGAAAGACCACGAGCAGAATGGCGGCCAGGTTCTGGGTGTTCAGGCCGACGTCCATGTTGCCGAGCACCATCGGTCCGATCGGAATGGGCGGCACATGCCAGAGATGGATCAGCCAGTGTTTGGAGGAGACGGACGGGAAGAAAACGCCGAGGAATTTGCCGAAGGCGATGCCGACGGCGGCGATGGTTCCCGTCTGCACGACCAGATATAGCGTCCAGCCGTAGAGAAATCCCCAGAACGGCCCGAAGGCCTCGCGCAGGTAAACGTACTGGCCGCCGGCGTGTGGCATCATCGCGGCGAGTTCACCATAGGCCAGCGCGCCGGTGATGGTCAGAAATCCGGTGAGCACCCAGGCGCCGATGAGCAGAATGGGCGAGTCGACCAGGCGCGCGATATCAGCGGAGACAATAAAGATGCCCGAGCCGATCATGGAGCCCATGACCAGCGTGGTGGCGCTCAGCGGACCGAGGCCTTTCACGAATCCGGCGTCGCTGGAGCTGACAGAGATGGTCTTTACGTCAGTAGCCAATGAACCTCGAAGGAGCGCACTTTCAGGTGCGCCATTAATGGCCCCTCTATACTGTCATCCCGACCGAGGACTTCAGTCCGAGCGGAGGGATCTGCGGTTCGAGATGGGCGAGGAATCGTCGTCAGCTTACACCAACAGCCGCAAGAATTCCTCTGCAACTTTAGACGGCGAAGTCAACAATTCGGCGATGACAGCTACCGAATCGGCGCCGGCATCGATCACCGACCGCGCGTTGGCGCGGGTGATTCCGCCGATGGCCACCAACGGCTTCTTCGTTGCGGCTCGCGCGGCGCGAATGCCTTCCAGTCCAACCAGGGGATCGGTATTGCGCTTGGAGGAAGTCTTGAACACCGGGCCGATGGCAATGTAGTCGGCCGGACCGGCGTCGGCTTCGCGCAGCTGCTCGAGATTGTGGGTTGAAGCGCCGAGAATGCGGTCCGGTCCGATCACCGCCCGCGCACCCTCGGGTGAGAGGTCGTCCTGGCCAACGTGCACGCCTCGGAAATCAGCAGCCACGCAGATGTCGGCGCGATCGTTCATGATCAGCGTGATCCCGTCGTCCAGAACATGCCGGATCTCGCGGGCGTGCGCCAGCATCTCGCGCGTAGAGCCGACCTTGCTGCGGTATTGAATGAGCGTCGCACCGCCGGCTGCAAGATCGCGCGCATAGTCGACCATCGCGGCCGTGGTGCGCAGCGGCGGAGCGAAGCAGGAGACATCAAGGATGGCGTAAAGCTTGGGTAGATTCATTTCGTCGGATAACTCAATTCACCACGGAGGCACAGAGTACACGGAGGAAAATTCGAAGCCATGACCGGCAAGCACCAACATCGCTACAAAAACAAAAGCGATCCTGCGAAACCATTCTTAAACAAGCTCCGTGCCCTCCGTGCCTCCGTGGTGAAAACCTACTTGCTTTGACTAAGGAATCGCTCCATAAACTTGGTATCGAAGTTGCCGGCGCGGAAATCCGGATCGCGCATGATGCGCTGGTGCAGGGGGATGCTGGTATAGATCCCTTCCACCACAAACATCTCCAGCGCGCGCGACATGCGTGAAATGGCTTCGTCGCGATCTCGTCCACGCGCACACAGCTTGGCAATCAGCGAATCATAATACGGCGGGACCACGCTCTCGGCATAGGCCGCGGTGTCGACGCGAATGCCCGTCCCTCCCGGCATATTGAAGACCGTGATCTTGCCCGCCGATGGCGTGAAGCGCTCAGGATGCTCGGCGTTGATGCGGCACTCGATGGCGTGTCCGCGGAAGTAAACCGGCTGCGTGATGATCTCGCTCAGCTTCGCGCCGGCGGCAATCTGTATCTGCGACTTCACCAAGTCAACGTCGGTGGTCATCTCGGTGACGGGATGCTCGACCTGGATGCGCGTGTTCATCTCGATGAAGTGCAGGCTGCCGTCTTCGTCCATCAGGAACTCGACCGTGCCTGCGTTCATGTAGCCGATGCTGCTAAGCGTGTTCACCAGGATGCCGCCGATGCGGTCGCGCAGCTCCTGGTTGACCTTCACCGACGGTGCTTCTTCCACCAGCTTCTGATGGCGGCGCTGGATGCTGCATTCGCGCTCGCCCAGGCTCATCACATTGCCGTGCTCGTCGGCCAGCACCTGGAACTCGATGTGGCGCGGGCGCTCGATGAACTTCTCCATGTAGAGATCGCCGTTGCCGAAGGCCGCCGCAGCTTCGGACTGAGCGGAGTGAAAAAGGTTGGGCAGCTCCTGCTCGTCGCGAATGATTCGCATACCGCGGCCGCCGCCGCCGGCAGAAGCTTTTACGATGACCGGGAAGCCGACGGTGCGCGCCCACTCCAAAGCCTCATCCGCCGAGGCGATGATTCCGTCCGAGCCCGGCAGGATCGGCACACCTTGCTTCTTCATGGTGGCGCGCGCTTTTTCCTTCTCGCCCATCAGGCGCGTAACTTCTGGCGGCGGACCAATGAACTTAATGCCGCAGGCCTGCGCGACTTCGGCGAAGTTTGCGTTCTCGCTGAGCAGGCCGTAGCCGGGATGAACCGCGTCGACATTGGCGATTTCGGCGGCGCTGATCACGGCGGGAATGTTGAGATAGCTTTCGTTCAGGCGCGGTGGGCCGATGCAAATGGCCTCATCGGCAAAGCGAACGTGCAGCGAGTTGCGATCAGCTTCGCTGTAGATAGCGACGGCTTTGATGCCGAGCTCCTTGCAGGCGCAGATGACGCGCAGGGCAATTTCCCCGCGATTCGCAACTAGGATTTTCTTGAACATGAGGTTCAGAACATTGTGGCGTTACTTAATTCACCACGGAGGCACTGAGAGCACGGAGGAGATTCGGTTCATGAATTGAGGCGGGACCGATTCGAATCCGATGTCGATAGCTGGTTTGGATCGGCAGTTCACCCATTCGCTTCAATTTCAAACACTCCGTGTTCTCCGTGCCTCCGTGGTGAACAAACGCCTCTTGTGGAATCACTGCTTGCGTATGCCGAACAGCGGCATTCCGTACTCGACCGGGCTTCCATTGGCGACAAACATTTTGGCGATGGTGCCCGAGACTTCGGCCTCGATTTCGTTCATTAGCTTCATCGCCTCGATGATGCAGAGCACCTGCCCTTCTTTGACCGCGTCGCCAACCTTGACGAACGGTGGCGTGCCCGGCGATGGGGCTTCGTAGTACGTACCCACGATGGGCGACTTCACGATGAACAGGTCTGCTTCCGAGGCCGCTTCTTGCGACGGAGCAGCGGCGGAGGATGATGCTTCAACCGCGGGCGCGCTCGACGATGCAGCGGAAGAGATAACAGGCGCTGCGGACGCGGCCACAAGCGGCTGAACTGCCGCGATGGGAGCCACCTGTACCACCGGAGCGGCTGAGCCGCCGCGCTTGACATGGACCTTCATGTCACCGCGTTCGAGCTCGAACTCGGTGATGTCCTTCTCAACCAGAAGCTCGATGAGTTCCTTGATTTCTTTCTGATTCATGCGATTTGCCGCGGACTGCTAGCGGGTCAGCAAGGTATTCCGAACCTGTGACCGGCTAACCCTGATCGAGACTGCAACAGCAAGGCAATCAGACATTATGAACGGTTGAGCGGGATTTGGAAAGCGGCCCCCGACCCATGGTGCCGCTGGCTTAGAGAGGCTGCCTGAAAAGTCGAGAAGCAGATCCCTCGTCGGCCTGAAGGCCTCCTCGTGATGACAAAAAAGCTTTGTTTGCGGTCGCTGATTGATTTCTACTGCTTTGGTTCTGGCCGTCCTGGCTCCTGGCCGGGATAGTCGTACACGCCGCGTCCCGATTTGCGGCCCAACCGGCCGGCTTTCACGTACTGCACCAGCAACGGCGCAGGCCGAAACTTTTCGCCCAGCGTCTTATGCAGATACTCGAGGATGTGCAGGCGGGTATCCAATCCGACCAGGTCGATCATCTCGAAGGGGCCCATGGGATGGTTCAGTCCGAGCTTCAGAGCCTTGTCGATGTCCTGCGCCGATGCGACGCCTTCCTGCAGCATGTAAAAGGCTTCATTGCCGATCATGGCGTTGATGCGGCTGGTGATGAATCCCGGCGACTCCCTGATGACCACGACTTCCTTGCCCATGCGCTTGCCGACTTCGACCGCTGCAGCCAGCGTCTCCTCGCTGGTTTCGAGCGCGCGGACGATCTCCAGCAGCTTCATCTTGTGCACCGGATTGAAGAAATGCATGCCAACGCATAGCGGAGCACGATAGGTCACCGACGCGACTTCCGTCACACTCAGCGACGAGGTGTTGGAGGCGAGAATTGTTGTCGGGCGACAAACCTTGTCCAGCAGCGTGAAGATCTCGATCTTCGATTCCATCTCCTCGGGAACGGCTTCGATGACCAGATCGGCCTCGCGCGCGGCCTGTTCGACGGACGAGGCGTACTCCAGGCGGCCGAAGGCCCGGTCGGCATCGACCTTGGTGACTTTGCCCAGTTCGACGGCTTTATCCAGATTGGAGCGAATCTCGGATTCGGCCTTGCGCAGCGCGGTTGGCAGGATGTCCTCGAGGATAGTGCGATAGCCGCCAAGCGCAGCGGCGTGAGCAATGCCGCGGCCCATGATGCCGGCGCCAATGACGGCGACAGTGCGAACTTCGGCCATCAGCCTAAGCTCCCTTCTCGAGCTGCTCGACGACCCCGAGGAAGTTGGGGTCGGACTTGCGCATATACTCGGCGAGACGGCGTTTTTCCTCGGGAGTGATCAGATAAAGGCTGGCGTTGATGCGGCGCAGCGTCGCGGCGATGTCGTCAACGTAATTCATCATGCGGATGAGTTCACCAGTGGCCGTCATATAAAGTCCTTTCACGCGGTGTGGGTACGGGAATAGTGCAAAGTCGATCGCAGAATGCAGGGAATTCCACTGCGAGTCGGCCAATCGATTATTGTCGCCGCCGCTTCTGATTAAGTAAAGCGGGACGCGCTGCCCGGGCGGCGGCGGAGACAAAATATGCATCCAACCTGCCACGGCTTAGCTCCAAAAGCATACGTCTGCCTGAAACCGAAAGCCCTGCATGCAAACCAGTCCGACGGCGATGATGGACCAATCAGCTGAGCTGTGTGAATGCTTTGATCGGCTAGCCAACGAGAAGCAGCGGGCGATTCCTCTTTCCGCCTACCGGCTGCAATTCAACAAAGATTTTCGCTTCGCAGACGCGCGCGCGCTGATTCCCTATCTTTGGAAGCTCGGCATCAGCCACTGCTATTCCTCGCCCATCCTGAAAGCCCGCGCCGGCAGCCAGCACGGATACGACATCATCGACCACAATCAGCTGAATCCGGAGATCGGGACGGAAGACGAGTTCCGGCGGTTGGCGACGGAACTCAAGCAGCGAGGTATGGGGTTGTTGCTCGACACCGTTCCCAATCATATGGGTGTGGGGACAGGTGACAATCCGTGGTGGCAGGATGTGCTGCAGAACGGACGTGCATCGGCGTACGCGGATTTCTTCGATATCGACTGGGAACCACTCAAGCCCGAGCTGCGCAACAAGGTGTTGCTCCCGATCCTGGGGAACCCTTACGGCGAGGACCTCGAGTTGGGCCATATTCAAGTCGCTCTCGATGACGGCAGGCCGGTAGTCAAATACTTCGACAAAGTGTTGCCTATCGATCCGAAGACGATTCCATTGATGTTCGGATCGGCGAAGGAATTTCGCCAGCCTGCGGAAACCAGCAACCGCTCTGGGCTGGCGGAGCTGGATGGGCTCATCAATGCGCTGGGAAAGCTGCCGCCGAATTCGGTAACAGATCCGGCCGAGGTGCGACGGCGGCAGAGTGAAATGCCGGCGCTGCTGGAGCGCTTTGCGCAGCTCACGCGCGAGTCGCCCGAGGCCCGCGCGCAAGTCGATCAAGCGCTGCGCCGGCTGAATGGAATTTCGGCTAACACGCGGAGCTTCGATCTACTGCACGAGCTGCTGGAGAAGCAGGCGTATCGGCTGGCGTTTTGGCGCGTGTCGGGCGAAGAGATCAATTACCGGCGCTTCTTTGACATCAACGACCTGGTCGGGCTGCGCATGGAGAATCCGCGCGTCTTTGCGGCGACGCATCGGCTCATGCGAAAGCTGCTGGCGGAGGGTCTGATCTCGGGATTGCGAATCGACCATCCGGACGGGCTGCTCGACCCGATGCAGTACTTCATGCGGTTGCAGCGGCTGTACGCGGCAAGTCAGTGTCTGGGCGCGGAAGGGACGCTTCCGCCTGCGTCAGACGGAATCGAGTTAGATGTGCACGCGGCGTTCGGTCAGCACGACGTCGCCGCGCAGAAAGCGCCGCTCTATCTGCTGGTGGAGAAGATTCTGGAGACGGGCGAGCATCTGCCGGGGCAGTGGCCGGTCGACGGAACCGTGGGATATGACTTCGCGAACCTGGTCAACGGGATCTTTATCGATCGCCGCAATGAGCGGGCGTTTACCAATCTGTATCACCGCGTCATTGACGGCACGGTTCGCCCGGACAAGCTGATTTACGAAAGCAAGAAGCTGGTGATGCGGCGGGCGCTGGCCAGCGAAGTAAATGTGCTGACGCACAAGCTGGACGAGATTTCCAACCAGGACCGGCGGGCGCGCGACTACACGCGCGGAGTCTTGCGCGAGGCCATCCGCGAGACCATCGCCTGCTTCCCGGTTTATCGCACCTATATCGACGAACGCGGACACGCCAGCGAGACCGACCGCAACTACATCGAGCAGGCGATTGAATGTGCCAAGCGGCTGAATGGCACGCTGGCGCCGGCGGCGTTCGACTTCCTGCGAAAGATTCTGCTGCTGGAAGGAAATGACACCGAGACCACCATCTATGGTTATCGCAAGCACCTTTACTTCACGCTGAAGTTCCAGCAGCTGACTGGACCCGTGATGGCCAAGGGTCTGGAAGATACCGCGTGCTACGTCTACGACCGCTTCATCTCGGTGAATGAAGTGGGCGGAACGCCCGCGTCTTTCGGAATTCCGGTGAGCGAGCTTCATCGCGCTAATCGGGAGCGAGCGAAGCTCTTTCCGAACTCGATGCTGGGCACCTCGACACACGACACCAAACGCAACGAAGATGTACGGGCGCGGCTGAACACATTGTCGGAGATGCCGCGCATGTGGGGGCAACACGTGATGAAGTGGCGCCGCATCAATCGCAAGCACAAAGTCGAGCTTGCCGATGGCCGCATCGTTCCCGACAACAACGAAGAATATCTGCTGTATCAGACGCTGGCCGGAGCGTGGCCGCTGCGGTTGGAGAACGAAGAAGAGCACCGGGCCTTTGTCCGCCGCATCCAGCAGTACATAGAGAAGGCCATGCACGAGGCCAAAGTCAACCTGAGCTGGCTCAATTCCAATCCCGAATACGTTGCCGGAATGAATTCCTTCATCGAGAGGATTCTGACGCCCAGCCAGCGCGGCAAGACGAATTTGTTCTGGGAAACGCTGCAGAAGCTGCTGTCGCAGGTTTTGTATTTTGGCTGCATCAACTCGCTCAGCCAGGCTCTCCTGAAGCTAACGTCTCCCGGCGTGCCTGACATCTATCAAGGCGAAGAGATGTGGAACTACAACCTGGTGGATCCGGATAATCGCCGGCCGGTGGATTTCAAATTACGTACGCGGGCGGCTGACGAACTGCGTAGCCGGTCAGTCACGGAATCACTCGTGTCGATTTGTCACGGGCTGCTGCGAGACTATCGCGACGGGCGAATTAAGTTGTGGGTCACGATGCGAGCCTTGAATTTCCGCCGCGATCACAGCGAGCTGTTTCGACTGGGACGTTACCTTCCTCTGGAAGCATCGCGTGGGAAAGAGGAGCATTTGGTGGCCTTCGCGCGCCAGCATGCGGGAGCAATGTCGATCACAGCCGTTCCGCGCCTGAGCTTGACGCTGATGAAAGGCCACGAGGAACCACCAATTGGAACGGTCTGGGGCGATACCGAGCTATCTTTGCCGCCGCAAGCAGCCGGCAAACGCTGGCGCAATATTCTTACCGACGAAGTCTTGACCGGCGGCCAGTCGCTGTTATGCCGCGAAGTGTTTGCCAGCTTCCCCGTTGCTCTGCTCGCGCTCGACTGAAGGCTCTTTCACACTGGCGTCGCGGTCGGTGACCTCGACCAGTGCCGCCAGCTTCTCTGCCAGCTCGGGCGTGAGCGCTCCAGCCTTCAATCGCCACGTCCAACTGCCATCGATCTCGCTGGGAACATTCATGCGAGCCGAGCTGTCGAGCCCCAGCACATCCTGCACAGGAATTACGCACAAGTTGGCGACCGAGGTGAGCGCCGCGCGAATGAACGCCCATTGCACGCCATCTTCGCCGATATTCATGTAGGTCGATACCAGTTCTTTTTCTTCGTCGGTCGCGGTGGTGTTCCACCAGCCGACCATTGTGTCGTTGTCGTGCGTGCCGGTGTAGACAACGCAATCGGGCTCGTAGCGATGCGGCAGGTAAACGTGAGCTCCCTTGTTGCCGAAGCCGAATTGCAGGATCTTCATGCCAGGGATTTCGAGAGCTTTACGCAGGTCGTGCACCTCGCGCGTGATGTAGCCAAGGTCTTCGGCGATAAAAGGCAGCTTGCCCAATGCAGTGCGCAGTGCCTGGAAAAGGCCCGCATTCGGTCCCTGCACCCAGTGACCGTGGACCGCGGTGGGCTCTTCGGCGGGAATCTCCCAAAAAGCTTCGAAGCCGCGGAAGTGATCGATGCGGACGATGTCGCAGGTCTCGATCGCCCAGCGCATGCGGCCAATCCACCAATCGTAACCGCGCGCTTTCAGAGCGTCCCAGTCGTACAGCGGATTGCCCCAGCGTTGTCCGGTCTCGCTGAACGCGTCGGGCGGAACGCCGGAGACGACTAACGGTGAGAGATCTTTCTTCAGACGAAACAGCTTAGGATTGGTCCACACGTCTGCGCTGTCGTAGCTGACGAAGATGGAAACGTCGCCGATAATGCGAATGCCGCGATCGGCGCAGTAGGCGCGCAGATCATTCCACTGATCGAAAAATGCAAACTGCATGAATCGCTCCGCGTCCAGCTCCTCGTGGAGCTCGGAACGCAGCTGGGCGATCATGGCAGGATCGCGGCGGGCAATCTCGCGCGGCCAGGTATTCCAGGCCTGCGCGGAGAAGCGCTCGCGCAGGACGCCGAACAAAACGTAGTCTTCCAGCCACCACTCGTTGTCGCTACAAAAAGCATCGTATCGCTCGCGAGCCTCGGACGGCGCAGAGCGCGCAAAGTTCGCAGCGGCTTGGCGCAACAGCGGCAGCTTGTGCTCGCGAACGCTGTCGAAATCGACGGGAAAACTGCCGTCAGGAAGATTCCCTACTTGCTCTTGATCGAGTAGACCTTGTTCGACCAGGCGCTCCAGACTGACCATCAGAACGTTGCCGGCAAATGCGGACGTAGCCGAGTATGGCGAATTGCCGGCGCCAACCGGCTGGAGCGGCAGAACCTGCCACAGCGTCTGCTTGGCCGCAGCGAGCCAGGCGACGAAATCGTAGGCAGCCGGACCGAAGTCGCCGATTCCTCCGCGCGACGGAAGCGACGTTGGATGCAGCAGAATGCCGGATGAGCGTTCAGAAAGCATGGAGTCGGATACAAGTAATCGACAGTGCAGAGCGAAAGCTCTGATGTTGTTCCCAATGTACAGCACAACCTGCGTGGTGCTGCTGACACTAAGCTGAAATGATTTTATGAGTCCGTGGTCAGTAAGGTCCGTGGCGACAAAACAAATGTGGCCAGCGAAGTCTGTCCGCTGGCCGTGAAATTCGATGCTAACGCATCGTTACGATCCCTCGGACAAGGTCGTCAGACGGTCCATTTCCTTCTTATTGATCTTGATCTTGCCCTCTTTCTCGAGCCGGTCGCGCAGATTCTCCACGTAGAGATCTTCGTACTGCTCGCGCTTCTGCCCGAGCAGCGCTTCTTTGGATTTATCCCAGTCCTGCTTAATCTGCTCGGGAGTGGGTTCCTGCGCCTCGACAATCTTCAGCACAATTCCGTTCTGGCCGCCTTGAATCGGCGCGCTGATCTCGCTAACCTTCAGGGTGAAGGCGACGCTGGCCGGACCGCTCATTGCTCCGATGTCAGGCACCTGTTGCGTGCGGTCGACCAGTTCGCTCGTCTTGACGGTTGCGCCCACTTCCTTGGCCGCCTTCTCCAAGTCATGATCGGCGTGGGCGCGGTCTGCGAGCTCCCGAACCTTTTGTTCCAGCAACTGCTGCGCGCGCTGATCCTTGAACTGGGCTTCCAATTTGTCCTTGATCTGATCGAAGGTCGGCGTCTGCGGTGGCTGAATATCCGTTACCTGAAAGACCACGAAGCCGCTGGGCGTGCTGGCCAGGGCTGGCGGATCGTTTTTCTTCGCGCCAAACAGCGTGTTAGAAAAGTCAGGAGCCGCACCAACACCCGGTATCGGCTCGCCCTGCGAGATGAAATCAGTCGTGGTCACGATGAGATTTCGACTCGCAGCCGCTTTGTCCATGCCTTGGGTTTTCGCCAGCGCCTGGAGAGTATTAGCGTCACTCTGCGATTGCGCCGCAGCTTTCTGCTGCTTGAGCACCGGCTCAATCTCGACCTTTACTTCCTCCAGCGGCTTCAACCGCGCTTCCTGCTTGGCTTCAACGTGAATAATGTGAAAGCCGTAATTGGTGCGAATCACGCCCGTCGTCTGTCCCACGGGAGTACTGAAGGCTGCCTGCTCAAACTCCGGCACCGTGCGCCCGCGGGTCAGCGGCGGTAACAAGCCGCCATCTTTGGCGCTGCCAGGATCCTCGGAGTCTTTCTTCGCCAGGTCAGCGAAATTCGCTCCGCCCTTCAACTGCCTCGCGATGTCATCAGCTTTGGCGCGAGCAGCATCTACGGCTTTCTGATCGACCTTGCCGTTCGCGTCGGGCGTCGGCGTCTTGATCAGTATGTGGCGAACCGTCACCGTCTCCGGTAGACGGTAGTCCTCCTGATGCGCCTTGTAGTACTGCTGAATCTCGTCCGGCGTGACCTGTACGCTGTCGGCGATCTTCTTGGAGTCGATCAGGATGTACTTTGTCTTGATCTTCTCCGGAATGGAGTTCGCATAGCTCTGCTTGTTGGCGTCGTAAAACGCCTTGAGCTCGGCTTCGGTGGGCTTAATGTCCTTCTTGACGTCGTCCATCGAAAGCACGGCGTAGTTAAACTTCACCTTGCTGTCCTGGCGCTTAACTTCCGCGGTGATGTCCTTGTCGCTGACTGTCACGCCAGCGCCGACCGCGGTCAGCAGTTTGCGCGTAGCGATCTGGGCTTTCACCTCCTGCTCAAACTGCTGCACACCCATGTTGAACTGGCTGGAGATGAACTGCTCGTAAGCCTGCTGACCAATGAAGTTTCCGTTCGGAAACAGCACCTGGCCGATCTGCCCGTCGTGGAGATAGTCGCGGAGTTCGTCATCGTTGACGCTCAGACCCATCTTGTCGGCTTCATACACCATCGCCTTCTCGGTGATCATGCTTTGCGCGGCACGCTGCATCAGGTAAGGCATGAGCTGTTCGGGGACGTTGCCCTTGAACTGCTGCTTGCCCATCAGGCGAGCCTGTTGCGCGACCTCGGTTACGCCGATCTCCTGAGTGCCGACTTTGGCCAGAACGCCCTGGGTTGTGAGCCCGCTGCCGAGATAATCACCGAACATGCCGCCGGGAACGAGGGTGACGACCATCATCACGCAGACGATGACAAGTAAGCCGCCAAGGATAAATTTCTTAAGGGGCCCAGGCTTTTGCAGAAAACGGATCATGCTATGGAAACTCCAGACGTGTAGGCTGAATCTTTTGATTATAAATCAGCTGCGGCTGATGCAGCGGGGAGCTCTGCCAACGGGTAGTGTCCTAATCTGGATTAGGACAGTACCTGCCAACGTTGGACGTATGTTCTCGCCCGATGTATGCAGACGCCGCTCAACCGCCAAAATTCCCCGCACAAGGTTGAGCAGTTCCCCTCGGCGAAAGCGGGTGTGTTGTAATAATGGAAGTACCTCCTATGTTGAAACGACCGCAAGGAGCACGCCGGCGCCTGCTGGCCTATAAACGACGCTCCCGCGAACTTACGATGATTGCCAAGGGGTTGGCCTCGACCGACCATCCCATCATGGCGCACATCATTCCGATTCGCCGCTGCAATCTCTCCTGCGAGTACTGCAACGAGTACGACGACTTCTCCAAGCCCGTCCCGCTCGACACCATGAAGCAGCGCATCGACCATCTGGCGCGGCTGGGCACTTCCATCGTCACCCTCAGCGGCGGCGAACCGCTGCTACATCCCGATCTCGACGAGATCATCCGCCACATGCGGCGGCATCCAATCATCACCGGCATGATCACCAACGGCTACCTGCTGACCGCCGAGCGCATCCAGCGGCTGAATCACGCCGGGCTCGACCACTTGCAGATCTCGATCGACAACGTCATGCCCGACGATGTCTCCAAGAAGTCGCTGAAGGTGCTCGACAAGAAGCTGCAACTGCTGGCCGAGCACGCCGACTTTCACGTCAACATCAATTCGGTCGTCGGCGGAGGCATTCACAATCCGCATGACGCGCTGGTCGTCGGCCGCCGCGCCGTGCAGCTGGGATTCACCTCTACCATCGGCATCATCCATGATGGCGATGGCCAGTTGCGGCCGCTGGGCGACGTGGAGCGCGAGGTCTTCCTCAAGATGAAGGGGTTGGAGAAGCGCCACTATTCGCGCTTCAACTGGTTCCAGAACAACATCGCCGACGGCAAACCCAACGACTGGCGATGCCGGGCCGGCGCGCGCTACCTCTACATCTGCGAGGACGGCCTGGTGCATTACTGCTCGCAGCAGCGCGGCTATCCCGGAACTCCGCTGGACAAGTACACGGTCGCCGACATCCGCCGCGAGTTCCTCACCGAAAAGGGCTGCGCTCCGCATTGCACCGTCTCCTGCGTCCATCAGGTCTCCTACATGGACCACTGGCGCGCTCCCCAGACCATCCGCACCCCCCAGCCGCCCGTCGACGTCGGCCAGCTGGTCCAGATCGAATAGTCCTCACGCGCAGGCTCATTTCGGATATATCCTCGATTAGAACCCCCTCCCCATGCCTCTTGCAAAATCTTGAAAGCATTGGACTTACACGAGGACTAACCCCATAAAATATTGATTTACAAGGGGTTATAGGCAAATTATTGGGGGAGAGGCACTTGTCTGCCCTCTTACCCTCGTCAGCCCAGCACTCTGTTTTCAAAGAACATCTGCCACAGGCTCAGTCCCGATCCTGCGGCATCGGGCACACTCGTCCCAACTTAACAGCGTACCCGATCGTCGCCGCGCGTCAAGATTACGAAAGTACAATTCCGACTACTGTCCTTTCGTAACCTCGCAGGCCGACAGGTAGCCTTCGTGGTCTAGGCCAATTCGGCGAGCAGATAAGCGGTAGAAAGAGAAATAGCCGGAGCCCGCAAGCTCCAGCTATGAATTCTCTGTGCCCTCCGTGATCTCTGTGGTGAAAAACTACCCCTTCGGATCCACTCCCAGCTGTGCGAAGGTCGCGCGCAGGAACTTGTGCGGGTTCACCGGGGTGTCGTGGATGCGAACTTCGTAGTGCAGATGCGGCCCCGTGCTGCGGCCGGACAAGCCAACATACGCGATCACCTGTCCCTTGTGAATCGTCTGGCCGTCCGTCACGGCGAACCCCGACAGATGCCCATAGCGCGTCGAGATGCCGTTGCCATGGTCGATCTGCAGCATGCGGCCGTAGCCGTTATAGAAATCAGCGTAGGTGACGATGCCGTCGGCAGGAGCCAGCACCGGCTGGCCATAAGAGCACGAAATGTCGACGCCGGAGTGGAACGCGCCTTCACCGTTGAACGGGTCAACCCGCTCGCCGAATACTCCCGTGATCGGACCAATAACCGGCCACAACGTCGGAGCCGTCGCCGCGCTCACCCATTCCGACAGGCTGGTGTTGTGCGTCATTCCCAAGCCCAGGCCGGCGGTCGCCGCGCCCGTCAATGCCGAGCTGCGCAGCGCATAAAGCTGATCCATTGAGTACTTCACTTCTTCCGGCTGTACCGGGCCCTCGCCTGCCTTCAGCAGCTTGGCGTTGGGCTTCAGGCCGTAAATGACGGAGACTTCATTGGCCAGCGATCCCAGCGAGGCTACCTGGATGTCCTTCTCGCGGTTCACCTGCTCCAGCTGCGCATAGCGCGTCTGCAAGGCCTTCTTCTCCAGCCGAAGCTGGTTGAAGCTGGCGACCTTCCACAGCATGCGGGTATACGAGCCCGCCATGCCCGTGATCGTGAACATACCGATCAGCGCGCCCGCCAGGAACACGTAGAGGTAATGAATGGGGATCGGGATCTTTCGTAGCTGGCCTTCCGCGTCGCGGGCTACGAAAAGAATATAAAAGCGTTTACGCAAATGCAGACCCTTTCTAATAATGGTTCCGGAGGAGCGACCGCACGATCTATGAAAATCCGGAACTGTACGCCTTGCTGGTCCGAATTGCTAACTTCGGGTAACCAGGAACGCCGCGGGCTTGACGGCCTTCCGCCGGCAGAAAATACTGCAATTCCGCCGGGTGCTCGGCTGGAATGATGAATACGCAATCAAACGGTAACAGAGCGCCTCCGGCGGTGTCAACAAAATCCGGCCTTCATTACAACTAAAGTCATGTAAACATTGTAGTTAACAGCGCGGCTACGGCGCGATGACCTGGCAGTTAACGGTTACTTTTTGGGCTTTAGACGGGTGGTACGCTAATACATTGACGCTGGGTTAACGCCGGAGGCTGCCTGTGCCCCTGAAGGAAAAGCCGCTGCTGCAACGGATTCGGCGAGCCGCCGCCCGGCGCAGCCACGGAATTGGCCTCGGTATTGGCGACGATTGCGCCGTCCTCCGGCTTCCGCGCGGCCACGAAGCGCTGATCACCACCGACTTCAGCCTCGAGGGCGTCCATTTCCGCCGCGACTGGCATCCCGCCGGCTCCATTGGCCACCGTTGCCTCACCCGCGGGCTCAGCGACATCGCCGCCATGGGCGGCATTCCCCAAGCCGCCTTTTTGTCGCTGGCGCTGCCTGCCGACCTTCCGCAGAAGTGGGTCGACCAGTTCATCACCGGACTACTGAAGCTGGCCGACCGCTCTTCGGTCCTGCTGGCCGGGGGCGATACCGCGCAGTCGCCGCAGGGGATTATGGCCGACATCGTAGTACTTGGTTCAGTCCCGGCTGGGCAGGCGATCCTGCGCTCAGGCGCGAAGCCGGGCGATCTGGTCTATGTGACGGGCAATCTGGGATCGTCCCATGAAGCTTTGACTCAGCTGCGCAACGGCGAGAAGCTCCAGCCGCGCTCTCACCACAAGCACTTCTATCCCGAGCCGCGAATCGCCGTCGGCCAGTTCCTGCGCGAGAAGAAGCTCGCGTCCGCCATGATCGACATCAGCGACGGCCTCTCCACCGACCTCGCCCACATCTGCGAGGAAAGCAAGGTGGGAGCTTTGCTCTACGCCGACTCGCTCGCCTGCGTAGCTATCGGCCACCCGAAACAACGCTTTGTGTCAGGGCACGACTTTAGTCGTGCCGAAACGGGCCCTAAGGAAACTCGGGCTTTAGCCCCCGCGGCTCTTGAATCCGCTCTGAACGGCGGCGACGAATACGAACTTGTCTTCACCGCCCCTCGTGATCGCCGCATCCCGGATCACATCGCCGGCATTCCCATCACCCGCATCGGCGAGATCGTCCGCGGCACGAACATGAAACTGGTCACCAACGGAAAATCCAAGCTCCTCAAACCCGCCGGCTGGGAACACTTCCGATAAAGGTTTACCGTCAGGCCTTCGGATCGTGATGAAAGACTCGCAACCGGCTGGCCTTTGACGCCCTCCGTGACCAACGCCGAGATTTCACAAAATCGTGACACCCTGCTGACAAACTTCCAGCCGTGCCGGCGTTTACTTCCCAAGAGCTGACTCTCAGGCCACAACCGTAGTGGACCCAGCAGCAAGTTCGAAATCGGCAATTGAGGAGAAACGCTATGGAACTATCTACGGGCAACGCTCGCTTTGTGCGCTCACCGTCTCAACCTGGCATTTGCTGGTCCCGTCTCTGTCTTGCGATCGCGATCGTCATGGTCATTGCGTCGTCCACGTTAGCGTTCGGCCAGGCGGGCACGCTGGATTCAACCTATGGAACTGGCGGCATCGCAACTGTCTTCTCGGCGGCCAGCGGCAATCTGCTGAACGGGGCGACGATTCAAGCCGATGACAAGATCGTGATGGTCGGATCGAATCCGAACGACGTTATCGTGCGCCTCAACACCAACGGCACCCTCGACAGCAGCTTCGGCTCGAACGGTGTGGTAAGCCCGGACTTCGGCGTACTTGGGCCACTGGACTCGGTCATCATTCAGCCCAACCAGCAGATTCTGGCGCTTTCATCCGGATTTCTGGGGACGGCGATCGGCCGCTTCAACCCTGACGGCAGCCTGGACACGACCTTCGGAACCTCCGGCTTCGCCAGCATACGTCTCATCAGTAACGGGGTGGGCGCGATCATCCCGATGGCTTTGCAGCCGGACGGCAGCATTGTGATCGCCGGCAATAGTCTGATGGCGCGCTTCACCAGCAACGGTCAGCCAGACACGGCCTTCGGTACCAATGGAATCGCGGCACTGACCAATAGCATCGCGACCGGCATCACCATTCAATCCGACGGCTCGATCCTGGTTTCGACCGGTCTCGATCTGCAGCCGGAGCTGTTCGGAGCGCCGCTGTTGCCGTCGCCGCTTGCAGGCGGAATCTCGCGTTACACCGGCACCGGCGCATTGAACACGACCTACGGCATCGCAGGATCGTCGTCGTGCATAGCGTCGGGGGCGGCCACGGCGCTGCAAAGCAATGGCAAGCTGCTGGTCGTCGGCACTGCGACGAGCGGACTTGGTTTTACGCAGAACGGCGCATTCAACCAGATGGGCTTTGCTGCAGTTCGCTACAACGCCAACGGCAGCATCGACACGACCTTCAGTCCCGGGCTGGGCATCGGCAGCGGGGGCGGTGTGGTCACCGGATTTGGTAGTTCGTTCCATTTCGCCTCGCCCTTCGGAGTAGCGATCCAATCCAACGGCGAGATCGTTCTGGGGGGCGCAGCGGGCAATGGAACCCAAAGCGGCGATCAGTTCACTTCCGCGTCGTTTGGCTTGACACGTTACACCTCGAACGGACAACTTGACACCAGCTTCGGCAACGGCGGCATCGTGACCACCACGCTGAGCGGCAAGGTGTCGTTTATCAACACGGTGCTGCTGCAAAGCGACGGCAAGATCGTCGCTGTCGGCAATACTGGAACGCCTGGAGAATCGAGCTTCTCTGCCAGCTTTGTCGCCGCGCGCTATCTGGCGCAGTAGATTATCGGGCTGCTCGGGCAGGCGCGTTGCTACTTGTTTAGCGAAGTGGATCTCGGGTACAAACAATACGTGCCTCGCGTCAGGGCACGACTTCAGTCGTGCCGAACCTCGCACCTCAATGATTCGGGCTTTGGCCCCTGCGGCTCTCGACTCGGCGCTTCCCACGCTGCAAGGACCATCGTCACATCAAGCGGTGACCGTGCTGTGAGTTTATAAAATTATGTTGCAGTGGTGGGAGGAGGCGGGAGGAGGTGGGATGAAAAAGGACTTACGTCGGCCGAAAGCACACGAAATTCGACCGATTCTTGCGGAATTGATTTGCAGTACCTGGCTGTCGGGTGTTTGTAAGTTACTGCAAAGCCTGCATGGATTCTCGTACCCGTGACGGGGAAAGTGGCAAACGGTGTAATCCAGGGCTAACTTGCAACTAACTATATCATTACAAAAGGCTTCCATTACGGCAAAGCTCAGAACAGGGATACCCAATCAGCGGCAGAAAACGGCAAAGATCACTTGCGCTGTTCTGGCGGGAGTTTATGGCGCTCAATGCCCGGTCAATAGCCACTCGATCGATTTGCCGGATTGCTGAGCAATTCGAAGAAGAATAGCGGCACCCACTTCAACAACTCCATTTTCCATTGACGACAAGTAGCCTTGGCTGACGCCAATCCTGGCTGCGAATTCCTTTTGGTTCAAATCGAAACCACGGAGTTCTCTTATCCGCCGGCCCACTCTGGGCCAATCAATCGGAGCAACATTTCGTTTCGTGGGTCTTGACATGGGCACTCAGTTATTGTTATGACTATAAAATATCTTTATATAGATATACCTACCCTTCGCCCCAATCTGTCCGTGCGAGCCATGGTAACTGGAAGCGAATGGCAGAGACAAGAAAGGACCAAACGGTGGGCGCCGATTTGTGGATAAACAACGAAACTGTCACAAGCGTGACCGGATGGTCCGACCGAACGATCCGTTGGAAAGCGCAGCTCGGGGCGTTACGTTCACGAAACGCCAGCAACCAAAAGAAACGGGGCCGCGGCTCGCGCGAATACGCATTGTCGTCCTTGCCGGTTGAAGCGCAGTTGAAATTGCTCAAGCAGCCGCTGTTGTCGGGACCAGCCTGCACGGCTCTGGCGCTGCGCTCCGATTCGAATCAGTCCAACCTGTTTGCTTCACTGCCGGAGATCTCCGAGCCCGAGCGCCTGAACCTTTCTGCCCAGCAGAGCGCGCAGGCCTTGAAGCGGCTGGAAGCCATCGCGCCACTACTGGAATTCAGTAGCCGCAGCAAGCGATCTCGTCCGACATTTCGCACCCTGGGCGGAGTCGCCGTGCGAAGCATGAACTCGCTGGCCGGCTATCTTGCCGATCAGCATCACGTCAGCCCACGAACCCTCTGGAACTGGTACGCACAGTACTGCAAGGTCGGCTACGCAGGGCTGGTAGACCGAGTTCGCTCCGATAAGGGAAAATCTCGGTTCCTCAAAGCCCATCCCGCTGTCCGCTTATGTGGAGAACAAGTATCTGGGCGAGCGGCTGTCGATTCGGCTGGTCTACCAGGCATTGTTACGTGATCTGCGGAGCCTGGAGCCGGAGTGCGCCAGACGACCCAGCTATAGCGCCGTCCGCTCCTACCTGCAACAGCTGCCCAAGCCGCTGCTGATCTTGAGCCGGGAAGGAAAGCGGCAGTTCCAGGAACGTTGTGAGCCCTATTTGCTCACTGATTTCGATTCCTTATTGCCCAACCAGATCTGGGTCTCCGACCACGGTCAACATGATGTCTGGGTGCGTAACGACCTTTTTTCCAGAATCTCGGCCAATGCTGCTGTCCGGCCCTGGCTGACCGCCGTGATCGACATGCGCTCCCGCAAGATCGTCGGCACGGCCTGGTCTTCCAGTCCCAGCTCACACACCATCAGCTCGGCCTTGCGGGTATCGATTGAGAATTTCGGTATTCCCCAAACGCTTGTGATCGATAACGGCAAGGACTACGAGAAAATCGGACGTATCGACTTCTCTCCGGAATGCAGTGGCGTACTGGTCAGGCTGGGCATACAGCCCCAGTACTGCCTACCCCGGCATCCGCAGTCGAAGCTGATCGAGAGCTGGTTTGGGACCATACGGAAGCGCTTTGATTGCCTCTGGCCTTCTTACTGCGGCTCCAATCCCACGGATCGGCCCGAGCCGTGCATAGATGCCCTCGAGGAGCACCAGGCCTTTCTGAAGGGCAAACGAAAAAGCTCGCCCTTACCTGTGGCCAGTGAGTTCATTGCCACGGCCCGGCAATGGATCGAGGAATACAACTCGCAGCATCCCCATAGCGGACGAGGCATGAGCGGTCGTACTCCGGATGAGGTATTCGACGAACTGCTCCCGCCCGGCCAGCGCAGACTGATTGAAAGTCCGGAGGTTCTCTATGCCCTGTTCTGGGATCGTCAGCGGCGGAAGGTGTCCGAAGGTGGCTGTGTGCAGTTGTATGGCGAGCGCTACGAACCCGCCGATGGCGAGAGCCTGGCCAAGCTGTTTCTGGAGATCGAAAGGAATGTCCTGATAGCTTGCGATCCAGCCAACCTGGGTGAAGCTATAGCCCTGGACCTCGATGGCCGATTCCTGGGACGGCTGAAAGCCCAGAAGCTGATCACCCGCGGGCCGGTGAGCCACGAGGATATTCAGGCTTCGATGCGGATCAGGCATACGGCTCGTAAAGCCATCGCCGATTACGTCGGCGGTTTGTCCCGAATCAGGGCTCGGGCCGGGGATCGTACCGAGATTGCCCACCTGCAGGACCGGGCCGAAATGCCAGAAACCAAAGAATTGCAGCCGCCGACTTCGATAAGGCCGCGGGACCTGCAAATTGCCGCCAATCCCGACTTCATCGACGACATTGTTCGGGAACTGACGGAGGGAGAATAACGTAGCCATGGCTTTTTCCCGTGCGGCACGACGGCAGCTGCTGGCGGCCAGCGTGCCGGAAGCCAA